>VOFB01001805.1_pt1:0-57500 | contig 174870 bp, 231 predicted proteins | sample 5384141 | NCBI WGS metagenome assembly VOFB01 (sample SAMN12384721, study PRJNA508395) | human gut metagenome | isolation source: healthy gut A | host: Homo sapiens
CTTGAGCTTCAACCTTCGACTCAGAAACTGCTCAATGTTGAACTCATTTCTCTTATCAAAGTCTGATGTGTACTTATAATTGGGGTGCTGCGTCAGATCGTACTTGTCAGAAAGAAACGGTCTGACACCACGCAACTGCAAAATACACTTGCTGCCATCCAGAACCGCAAGCTCATCTACGCTCGCAAGGTCTTTGCCTAACTTCTGATAATTCAAGCCGTAAGACGGGCTGTTACCTCTGGTGTTGGAGGTGTTGTAGGTGTCGATAGTTTCTTTTTCCCAATGCCTGATTCAGTTCTTTGAGCGTGGTTGGCTCAGAACCACCCAGGAAAATTCGGGAATCCATGTTGCCGATGATGGTATCGGCATTGTCTTTATAAATGGCTTTCAGCTGTGATTGTGCCTGGAGAACAAGGCAAGCCGATATTTCACGGCTTCGGATTGTCGCTACCAGTTTTTCCAGATTGGGAATCTGACCGATGTTTGCCATCTCATCAATCAAGCAGCGCACATGAACCGGCAGTCTGCCGCCGTACACATCATCTGCTTTCTCGCACAACAAGTTGAACAGCTGTGTGTAAATCATGGAGATCAAAAAATTAAACGTCGCATCCGTATCTGACATAATCAGAAAGAGCGCCGTTTTCTTATCTCCGAGAGTATCCAACTGCAACTCGTCATAGGCAGTCACATCTCTGACCTCCTGAATATCAAAAGGAGCCAGACGAGCGCCGCAGGAAATCAAAATCGACTTAGCGGTCTTGCCGGCAGCCAGCTTGTATTTTTTATACTGACGGACTGCAAAGTGATTCGGCTTTTTCTTTTCCAGGGCTTCAAACATCAGATCCACCGGGTTCTGGAACTCCTCATCATCTTCCCGCACCTCCATTGCGTTCAGGAACTCAATCAGGGTGGAGAAATTCTGTTCCTCAACCGGAGCTTCATAGTGGATATATCCGATCAAGGCACAGTAGAGCAGCGTTTCCGCCTTCGTCCAGAACTCATCACCGGCTTTTCCATCACCCTTTGTGTTGGCAATCAGCGTTGTCACCAGTTTCAGAATGTCTTTTTCTGAATGGATATAGGCAAATGGGTTATAGTGCATCGACTTCTGAAAGTTGATGGTGTTGAAAATCTTGATGGTGTAGCCATGCTTCAAAAGGGCGTTGCCGCACTCAATCACGATGCTGCCTTTCGGGTCAGTGACCACATAGGAACTGTGCATCTGGAGAAGGTTTGGCTTCAACCAAAAGCGAGTTTTACCGGAACCCGAACCGCCGATAATCAGAACATTCTTATTTCGGGCATTGGCAGGATTCTTCGGGCGATTGCTCATCATCAGCCGCTCCGTTTTCGTCAGGATCACATTGTCCTCGAACTTTGGTGCAATAAACGGCTCAATATCTTTTGCCGTTCCCCAACGAGCAGAACCGTACTCAACATTGTGTCGGTACTTCTTTGCGTTTTTGCCTTTTAGATAGACAGCCAGCCGAAGTCCTGCGCCGCAGAGAATACCAATCAGCAAATCCAACGGGTGAAAGCTGGGAAACGGATTGTTCAGGGCTATCGGAAGGGCATGAAAAAAGCTGAGGATTTTCGCAGATGAATCTGCCCCCTCAGCCAATCTCCATGCTTCTCCTAAATTCGTAGCGAACAACCCTACCAGAAAATACGGTAAATTCAGAATCAGGAGCTTTTTCATTTTTCTCTTATCCATCACAGATCACGCTCCTGTTTCTTCTCTCGAACCTTCTTCGGAATCGCTGCGACAATTTCCTTGAACTTCTTCAGCTGCGCCAGAACGCTCGGCTTTTCATTCTTGGTTAATGCCCTTGCCTGATGTTCCTTGCAGATTGCATCCAAAGCATCTGCATCTTTAGAACGGACAAAAACAAGAAACCGGGGAGGATCAACGGACTTATCTTTTCTTACGGCAAAGTCCACGCCATACTTCTTGGCGAGCTTTTCAAAATCACGGATACTCTCTTTGTCGATCTCAACATTCGTAGCACCCTGATTCTGTCCCAAAAGCTGTTTCACGGATTGCTTTCCATGAATGGCAGGGTCTCGTGCCTTTTTCATCTTCACTTTTTCCCGGTGCTGCAAATACTTGCGGATACCGGCAATGATAGTGCGCCCCGTCAGCTTGGTTGTGCTGATCGCCAGGTTTACTGTTCTGTTTTCAACTTCTTCCTGCATGATTCATCACCTCCTGCAAGCAGTAGAGTGAACAGATTATCGTGCCATATCTCTGTGGTCGTAATACAGATTGCCCTTGGCAACTGCGGCATGGCTGATAATCTTGATATTGCCAGCTTTCTGGTTATCCAGAGCCTTCTGATAACCCACATCGCTCAAATACAGGCGATTTCTTTCGCCTTTCCAACCGACAGGCGATTCATCGGTCAGCACATCGAAAATAATCATGTGCTTGGTGGCGTCATCAAATCGTGCCAAGTCCATATAGGTATGTCCCTGGTACTCCTTGGCACCATCCTGAATCCGCTTTCGCTCCATCAGCTCTCCAATCGTCGAATTTCTTTGCATAAGAACCTCCTTACAGAACATCTCGGTCAGGGTTACTTTTGTGGGGAACCGAATCAGCTTTGACAGGTGCATCTTCTTTCTTCACCATGTCATCCGGCAGGGGAAGCGCCATAATGCTGCGCCCCATGCGTACAAAAGTCTCAGGCTGATGAAAGTGTTCCTCAAACTGCTTCATCAGTTCCGGGGACAGAGAACAAAAATCATCCTCGCCCAATCCCACAACCAGAAAATCACCGGCGATAATGTCATAAATATCGCCGTCATCATCACGCAGCGCACGGTTCAGTTCTTTGCCTACGAGTTTACCTTCGTCGTGCATCACCAGTGCAACCGGCTCATTGAACGGATAAGTTGCCTCAATATCGCCACCTACGGCTTTCTGCAAATCCTCCAGCTCACAGCCGATCTGCACAGCCTGCGGATACATGAACGGCTTTACCAGCAACACATTCATGGTATCTGCCTGTTCTTTCTGAACCTCCCGTTCCTCGGTCGTGCCGAACGCAACACCGGTAAAGTTTTCGGAGTCCAGAATGTACTCCGAATTGTAATAAGCGGCTCTAACCTGTTCCTCTGCCGCATCGTGAGATTCTGCTTGCACCGTAACCGTTTTCTCCAAGGTTTCGGTGATCTTCACATCGTATTCTTTCAAGTTTCGATACCTCCGTTTCTTTGGAAATAAGAAAAGCGACCATCCATGAACCTGTTACAGTTCATAAATAGTCGCATCCACATCGGCTAAAAGCTCGAACAAGCAAATATCGTCCAGTTCGCAAATCAGGGAACCCATGTCGAAGAAAATATCGTCCTCGCATTCCACCGTAGTAACCACGCTGCGGTGTTCGTTAAGACAAATGGCTTCTTCCTTGTCCATCGTGATCGTAGACATACAGGACACCACATAGAATGTCATATCTTCTGCTAACCACAGCTCCTTGCTCTGAATCGTGCGAACTTTTTCATCGCCGCTCATATCTTCTACATAGGACAGAAGCCGCACGGCTCTGCTGTTCTTCGGGAAGTATTTTCGCAACGAATCCGTTTTGAAGGTTACTCTGTCCAGCTCTCCCTTCTTGATTTCATTCATAATCTCGCACATCGCATCCAGCGTACACTCGCCCTCCTGTGCGAGCTTTTTAATTCGCTGTGCTTGCGAAGGGAAGGAGCTGCTTGAGCATAATCCATTGCAGAAAGAAAATCCTTCTGTTCTTCACTTGCCAGATAGGAAAGCTCCACCGCAGGATTGAATTTGATCTGACCCGTATCTACCATATCCAGCAGTTCCGGAATCAGTTCGGTCAGACGGATATAACGGTGTACCTGATTTCTGCTTTCTCCTGCCTCCTGACCGACTATATCCATTGCCTGCAACTTCATCCCAACTTGGGATGAAGTTAAATCGGTGCGTTGACCTTGATGTTTAATCGCATCCAGCTTCATCTTATAAGCAAATGCTCTTTCACTCGGCAGGATACTCTCCCTCTGCAAATTCGCATCAACCATCAAAATAATGGCTGCATCATCATCCAGGTCACGAACAATCGCAGGCATGGTTTCTTACCCGCAAGCTCCGATGCCCGGTGCCGCCTGTGACCAGAAACGATTTCATAACCACCGTCGGGGTCAGGACGGACAATCGCAGGAGTGAGAACTCCGAAATCTCGGACGCTCTCTGCTGATTTCCTCTGCACGGACAGAGCGGGGAATGTCGGTCTTGTAAACCTTCAGCTTTCCGCCGTAGCTCTCCCGAATCAGATTGCTGATGTCTTTGGAGTAGTTGGTGCGGCTGTCCACCATCGTCAGAAGAATCCCTTCAATCCTCAGTTTCGGGTTGATTTGCCTCTTGACCTTGTTGATGGTTCCAAGCAGCTGTTCCAGACCCTTTGCAGGAAGGTATGCTGCCTGAACCGGTATCAGCACATTGTCGGCAGCTGCCAACGCATTGACGGTCAGCATACCCAAAGACGGCATACAGTCAAGAAGAATGTAATCATAATTCTGTTTGACTGTATCCAGGTATTGCCGGAGAATGGTTTCCCGGCTCATGGCATTGACCAGTGCTACCTCCATACCTGAGAGTTCGATGTTGGACGGCACCAAATCAACGCCCTCCGGATGATGAAGAATCCCTTCATCGGGAGTAATAGGGTTTTCCATCATAATCTTTCCCATCAGATCGGAAAGTGTCGGAGACAGATCATCCGGGCAGGGATTGCCCAAACTGACCGTCAGGGAAGCCTGGGGATCGGTGTCTACCAGAAGCACCTTTTTTCCTTCAAGAGCCAAGCCAACGCCCAGATTCTCGGTGGTGGTGGTCTTTCCAGTGCCTCCTTTCTGATTGACCACCGCAATGATGGTTGCTTTTTTCGACATTTATCGTCACTCTCCTTCCTCTCGCTTCATTTTCAATTTCTTAAATCCTCCTTCCAAATATCCGTGTGACATATCGTGCCGAACAAGAGCATCGTAGTAGGTGTCTATTGTCGTCGGCGCATTGTATATCGTAGTCAGCATATACTGACGGATATTTCTAATCTTTGTGGTGTTCTCCTTGAAGCAGTCCATAACATATCGAATGTGTTCGGCATTCAGTTTCATAAACCGACTGCGGACAATTTCTGCCGGACGCTCCTCTGCACCAATGCGAATCAACGGTCGCTTCGTGCAAACTGTTTCAACGATCAACTCCAGAATGTTATCCAGCATTTCGGAATCGTAAGGGTAATCCTTCTTCAACAAATCCATACTGAGCTGATCCGAGAAATAATCAAAGTATTCTTGATACCGGTCATTCTCGTCCATCATTCCACCATTTCCGGAAGGAAAGATAGAATCAGTATCACTAAATTCAGTATTTTTAATATCAGTATTATTACATTGTGATTTCGGAAGTTCTTGAGTTGTGATTTCCATTGTTCCAGAATTGTGATTTTCACAATTCAAGAGTTGTGAATCCACAGCAGAGATAAAGTTCTTCACATAGATCAGGTTGGGCTTTCCCAAACCCTGGCGCTTACGTTCAATCAATCCTGCTTTCTTCTCAAGTTCACTGAGCAGCTTGATAGCCTTTTGTTCAGCACAGTTCAGAGCCATCTTCGCTTCGTCGATTGTAAAAATGATATACACTCTACCGTTTTTATCTATCCAACCATTCTTGGCAGACAGGCTCATGCGGTCAAGCAAAATGCCATACAGCATCTTGGCATCGGCAGAAATATTCCAGAACCTCTCGTTCGTGAACAACACCTTCGGAACTCGATAGAATGTGAATAGATCGGATTGCTGACCGTAAAAATAATCAAAACTCACACGGCTTCACCACCTTCTTTCTGCGGAAAACTTTCTGTTGTCAGCGGAATGCTGCGGAAAGTCGTATCCGTCTTTTCGTAAGGACATCGGGCAAAATAGTAGAAGCGGTATTCCTGTTCATACACATCCATATCAACGAAGCCCCACTTCACGCATAACCTTCTTCGTACACCAACCAATGCACGGGTGATCTCGCCCATAGGGACAGCCATCACATTCCGACTTGGGTTTCGGCGGCAAAGAGATTAAGTAGTAGCAATTATTTCTACCCAGACGGCAGCCCTTTCTGCCATTCGTCCAGAAGTAGCAGTAATGACAGTCGCTCGGCTTGTCTGCGGTATAAACAGGCTTGCTCAAATAAAACACCTCCAATCTCTTGTATTTGCCCATGGGTTTGGGCATAAAAAAGAGCGCCTATCCATCCCCAATGCGGGGCAAATAGACGCTCTATGTACATAACGATATTTAATTTTATCTGCTATAACTGCATGGTATTCAAAACATCCGCCTTTTTTGATTAGCTGGATTTTTGGCACGATTTTGGGGCTGATTAGCAGGAAGGGCATTTTCATTAGCAAGAACAGCCCGTTTTCTGCTAAAAATTAGCTGGCGATTTTGTCTTATAACAACCGTTCGATTCTGGAGGGGTTGTCAAAAATCAAATTTTGGAGTAGAATTTTATCTCATACAGTGAAAGAGCTTTTTCGTAGCTTTTTATATAAGAAAAGCCGAAAACCCTTGAAAACAAAGGCTTTCGGCGTTGTTCACTGGCGTCCATAAGATTTGAACCTCCGATTTGAGGCGTGTGCTCTAACCTCCGACCCCAGTCGAACTGCAATCCCTTATTTAGTTTTTTTTGAGGTGGCCGTTGTAACGCAACCTTAGGAGGCGGACGCTCTATCCTACTGAGCTATATGGACTGGGTTTCTTGTCTTTGATACTTGTTATATCCATTTAATAAGCAGTGTGCCTGGAGCCAAAGTCGAACTGTCCAACTTAATTTGCGAAATTGATATGTCCCTGAAGCCATATAGTATTTAAATTTCTTCCGACCTCCGGCTCACCGAGCAGATCCTCTTTGTTAATACAGACATCCAGGTTCATATCGTTGCACTCCAGCCTGAGCTGATAAATGGTTTCTTTTGTATATTTATTCACTGTTTTTTCAACATCCTTAATGTTTCCCATGACCTGATAATGATCACATTCCAGGCCATACGGCATAAAGAGTGTGTCTACAATGCTGAAAAGATCTTCTTTTAAAATCCTCTGATTGACTGCCGCATAAGTATCAATATCTTCCAATGTCAGGCTTTCGATTGCCTCTGCATCACCCTGTCTTGCGGCTGCGATCATTTTATGCCTCTGATTTGCCGAATCACTTCCTGTCGCAGTGACACGCGGCTCCGCCTTCTGTACTGGAAATAAAATTTTGCCTTTCAGGGAAAGTCCGGAAAAGCTCGTGCTGATCTTATCACTCAACAGATGTCCGAGCAGCATTTCCTTTTTATATTTTGCGGCATTCTGTAAATAGAAAATAACCGAAACACCGATCCTTACATCTTCGCAGACACCGGCAAAGGATTCTCTTGCCGCATGGCGTTCAATGATCAGATCTTCTTTGCTGCTGATATCTTTTCCCTGAAAATATGGGAAATAATACCCTGATGGAAACCATCCGTATCCATGATGCCGCACATCTTGATTCCCATATTTTCACCAAAGCTTTTTGTATACTCTACAAAAGCTTTGTTTTTCCCTTCTCTTGAAACTTCTCTTTCGTCAAAATCGTGGAAAACCTCGGTAAGGATTTCTTTTATATCTTTTTCATTCTGCAGATGCTAAATCCGATTGCTCGCAGATAATTATGCAATTATGCCACCTCTATTATTTCTTTTCAATCACTTTCATGCCGCCCATGTATGGCTGAAGTACTTCCGGAATCTTAACGCTTCCGTCAGCCTGCAGGTTGTTCTCCAAGAATGCAATCAACATACGAGGCGGTGCAACTACGGTGTTGTTTAATGTATGAGCAAAATATTTTCCATTCTCACCATTTATGCGGATTTTCAGACGGCGTGCCTGTGCGTCTCCTAAGTTGGAGCAGCTTCCTACCTCAAAGTATTTCTTCTGACGTGGGGACCATGCCTCAACATCAAGAGATTTAACTTTAAGGTCTGCCAGGTCGCCGGAGCAGCATTCCAATGTACGTACCGGAATATCCAGGGTACGGAACAGCTCAACAGTGTTCTGCCACAGTTTATCAAACCACATCTTGCTGTCCTCCGGTTTGCAGACAACGATCATTTCCTGTTTTTCAAACTGATGGATACGATATACGCCTCTCTCCTCCAGACCATGTGCACCTTTTTCTTTTCGGAAGCAAGGAGAATAGCTTGTCAGAGTTTTCGGCAGTTTTTCTTCCGGAACGATGGTATCGATGAATTTACCGATCATGGAATGCTCGCTGGTACCGATCAGGTACAGATCTTCGCCTTCGATTTTGTACATCATGGCATCCATCTCAGCAAAGCTCATAACGCCGGTTACCACGTTGCTGCGGATCATGAAAGGCGGTACGCAGTAAGTAAATCCTTTGTTGATCATGAAATCTCTTGCGTATGAGATAACTGCGGAGTGGATTCTTGCGATGTCTCCCATCAGATAATAGAAACCATTACCTGCAACTTTTCTTGCACTGTCAAGGTCGATACCGTTGAAAGATTCCATGATCTCCGCATGATACGGAACTTCATAATCCGGAACAACCGGCTCGCCGAAACGTTCGATCTCTACGTTCTCACTGTCATCTTTTCCGATCGGCACAGACGGATCGATGATGTTCGGGGTAACCATCATGTTTGTTTTCAGTTTTTCTTCTACTTCAGCTTCTTCTGCGGAAAGTTCGTTGATACGGTCAGCACTTGCTGCTACCTGACGTTTTACTTCCTCTGCCTCTTCTTTTTTACCCTGTTTCATCAGGCCGCCGATCTCTTTGGACAGTTTATTTCTCTCTGCACGAAGAGCTTCTACTTCCTGTTTGATCTCACGGTTTCTCTTGTCCAGCTCCAGTACTTCATCTACCAGCGGCAGTTTTTTATCCTGGAATTTGTTTCTGATATTCTGTTTTACAACTTCCGGATTTTCTCTCACAAATTTGATATCTAACATTTTTTATCGTCCTTTTTTTTTATTTCATTTTATTTCAACTCAAGACCCTCTGGATCACGGGTCACTTCTTTTCCGATTTTAACACATGTAATCTGCCTCGTAAAGTGACTTTGTGTCCTTCTGTGCAAACACTTTCTGTTTTAATACCTGACGTTATCCGATATCGTTGTGTGCATTAGCCTGACGCAGTGCTTCTTTTTCTTCTTCGCCAAGCACGATATAAGACTCGCCTTTTACGATTTCTTTGACATAAGTATAACAGCCTTCTCTGCTGTGGATCGCATTTAATACAAATCCGCTGTTTTCTTTATCCAGCATTGCAAGTGCAAAACTTAATTTGCCGCCGACATCTTTGAATGCATCATATTTTACGATTGCAGTTTTGTTCAGTGTCATTTTCTGGATTTCTTTTAATTTATAAATCTCATCCGCCTGATATTTTACTGCTTCTGTCATGGCATCTACTTCTTCGAATTTCTTTTCAAATGCTTTTTCCAGGGATATCGCATCTTTTCCACGCATGAACATTTTGTACTTATTCGTAAGTCTTGCCAGCTTCATGGACTGCTTGACCAGGAAAAAAATCAGCACAAGCTGTATCAGAATTACAATGATCAGCACGATACCTGCATCAATGCCTATCGCATCAAAAATCCCCATATTTTCCCTCCATTCCTTATTTAATTTTAATGATTCTGAACGCTTTCCAGCAGTTCAATGATCCTCTCCAGTTCTTCATTGGAATAATACTCAATCTCAATTTTTCCGCTATTATTCTTTTTGTGACTGATCTGTACTTTTGTACCGAGTATTTCTTTTACCTTTTCTTCCAGATTCCGGTAAATGATCTCTACATCCGGTTCTTTTGTTTTTGTGGTTTCTTCCTTTTCTTCGCCCAGCTTTCTGACCAGTTTTTCTGTCTCTCTGACACTTAATTTATTATCAAAGATCTGATTTGCCATCTGGAACTGCAGATCTCGGTCTTCAATAGAAATCAATGCTCTCGCATGGCCGGTTGTCAGCATTTCATCGACAACCATCTGCTGTACCCTGTCGTCCAGTTTCAGGAGACGCATCGAGTTTGTAACCGCCGTTCTGCTCTTGGAAACGCGCTCCGCTACTTCATCCTGCTTTAAATGAAACTCGGTGAGCAGCTTTTTATAAGCTCTTGCTTCTTCGATCGGATTTAAATCCTCTCTCTGAATATTTTCAATCAGAGAAATCTCCAGGATTTCCCGATCTGTATAACTCTTGATAATAGCCGGAACCTCTTTTTAACCCTGCCATCTTTGCCGCACGCCATCTGCGTTCCCCTGCTATGATCTCGTAATGATCCTTTTTTCTGAACAATCAGCGGTTGGATAATTCCAAATTGTTTGATGGAATCTGACAATTCCAGCAACGCATCTTCATCAAAATGTTTCCGCGGCTGTTCTCTGTTTGGTTCAATATCTGTTATCTTCAGAAGAAGCTCATTTTTTTCCGGTTTCTGCTCCGTTTTTTCCGCTTTTCTTCTTACGCTATGCTCCGGGATCAGGGAGTCCAGTCCCTTACCAAGCCCTGCTTTTCTTACAGCCATTCTTCCTCTCCTCTATGAATTACCTCTTCGGCAAGTCTGCGGTAGCTTTCTGCCCCGGTAGAACGCTTGTCATATCTGGTGATCGGCATTCCATAACTTGGTGCTTCTGCTAATCTTACATTTCTTGGAATGATTGTTTTATAAATATTCTGATCAAGATTATTTTTTACGTTTTCCACCACCTGAAGAGACAGATTGGTTCTTGCATCGTACATGGTAAATACCACGCCTTCGATTTCCAGATCCGGGTTCAGTCGATCCTGGACAAGATTGATTGTGTGGATCAGCTGAGACAGTCCCTCGAGTGCATAATATTCGCACTGAATCGGCACGAGTACCGTATCTGCCGCACACATTGCATTGATAGTCAGCATACTTAAAGAAGGTGGACAGTCGATCAGCACAAAGTCATAGTTTTTCTTTACTTTATCGATTGCTTTCTTTAAAATATATTCCTTTTCCTCTGCTCCCACCAGCTCGATCTCTGCTGCTGCCAGATTGATATTTGACGGAAGAACACTCAGATTTTCATACTCACTTTCCATAATCGCATCCTCTACGGAACACTCTTCCAGCATCAGCTCGTACACCGTATTTTCTGCCTGCTCTTTGTCAATTCCCAGTCCGCTGGTAGTATTTCCCTGTGGGTCCATATCCACTACCAGTACCTTCTTTCCCAGTTCTGCCAGAGAAGCTGCCAGATTGATCGCTGTTGTTGTTTTGCCTACACCACCCTTCTGGTTGGCGACTACGATAGTTCTTTCCATTAAATATTCCCCTTTCGTTTCCAGTTCATACCAGATGCTGCTTTGTTTCACGTGCATTTGCCCTGAACACAAAGTATTTTTCAATTATAGCACTTCTTTTTTAGATATCCAGTCTTAAGCATTCCAAAATCCTGAAATGTTTCACGTGAAACATATGAAATATTAATCCGGCAGATTCTGCACCTCTTCGAGCATGTACAGAAACTTGTCCAGCTTTGCCGTTACCTCTTCCAGTTCCCTCGCTGTCTGTGCCTGCTGCCTTTTGACATCATTCATCTGCTGATGCATCTCATTCAGCATCTCCTTAGACACACGCATATCTGCCCGCGGCGAAAAAATTTCAAAATCAACGTCTTCCTTTTTTTGCACCTCGTCTATGCTTTTGTGAAGGCGCTCACGTATCCCGTCAAGCCTTTCCTTTTGAGCTGTCAACCGTTCTTTTTCGGCTGTCAGACTGTCTGTTTTTTCCTTTAAATACTCTTTTACCATTTTATCATCGCTTTCTGTATGTTCTAACCCATTGTACTGGATAAACAGAATTATGTAAAGCAATGTTTCACGTGAAACATATGAAATTTTTATATCTTCTATATTGTTTCTTATTTCAAGAATACCTCTGACATTCTTGCTGCGATGTGCACGTCATGCATCCCATGCCATATTCTTCTGTGCACATCTGATATACTTTTGCCTTGTCTCTGCTTACATCTTGGATTATAATGAAGGCAATGAAAAATCACAAAGATCTGTATAAGACAATGTTTCTCAGAAAGGAGTTTTTATGAAGCAAAAAAATCAAAACCGGCATTCTCATGACCGCTCTGGCTGTTGGCTCTCTTCACATCGTCAATCGCTGTGCCCAGGCTTTTGCCACGGTTAAAAATCTGCTGGATAAACATAAAGGTGCTTTTTTATGACTGGCGTTTCGGTCAGGTCTATTATACAAAAACAGGAAGCGGTTCTCCTCTCCTGCTTGTTCACGATCTGGCTCCGGCTGCCTCTTCCTACGAATGGGATCTGCTGCTGAAAGATCTGTCCGCAGACCACACGGTATATTGCCTGGATCTTCTTGGCTGCGGTCGTTCTGATAAACCGAACCTGACCTACACAAACTATTTTTACGTGCAGCTTATCAATGATTTTATCGAGCATGTGATTCACGAAAAAACAGACATCATCGCTACCGGTCTGTCTTCTTCTTTTGTGTTGATGGCATGCAGTACCAATCCGGATGCCTATAACAAAATTATGATGATCAATCCGGAAAGCATTTCCAATCTGAAATGTACACCGTCCAAACGTTCCAGGATCATCAAATTTATTATGGATCTTCCGATCGTCGGTACAGCTGTATACAACATGCAGATGCGGCGGGAAAATATTGAATATTTATTCACTGAAAAGTATTTTTATAACCCTTTCTCTGTCTCAAAGAAGACGCTGGACATTTATCATGAAGCTGCTCATCTCGATGAGTGCGGCGGGAAATATCTGCTGTCCAGCCTGGATGGATTTTATTTAAATGCAGACATCTCCAGAGCCTTAAACAGCATCAACAACAGTCTGTTTATTCTCGAAGGAAGAAAAACAGAGGAACGTGAACGAACCGTCGAAGGCTATGTCCGCCTCAATTCCGCTGTAGAATACGATTTTATTGAAAATACAGAAAAATACCCGCAAATGGAAAATCCGCAGGCTGTACTGGAATATGTTGACATGTTCTTTTAAAATTTTAATTTGAATACACGTAAGATCTGGCACAAAACCATTATACCCGGACATTTCTGAATGTCTCCGACATTCTTTTGTGCACTTCTGCAATCTGCCGAAGGTTATATCAGATGGGAGATTTTATCCCGTCACAGACACAGACTTGTTGTTCACCGCCTGCAAAGACGGAGATCACCTCACATCTGGTGTACACCTTCGCTGCTGGGTTTATCTTACCCCAAAATCATCAAACAGATTATAGTTCTCGCCGATATGATAATTCCTGGTAATATCTACTTTTATTTCCCCTGTCTATACAAAAGTTCTCAGATGATTTTTTTTTTTTGTAATCCACATAGTAAAGCCGGTCGGAAAGCCATTCTTCCTCCGGAATGGTTTCTCTGTTTGCCCGTTTTATCTCATCAATAAAAAACTGCGGATCATAATCCTCCGGCAATGTATTTTCCGGAATGACAACCACGTGGTGAATGTTCCATAGCTGGATCAGCAAATTGCATTTGAATTTCATATACATCCATGCCTGCACCTGCGGAAGTGCAATCGCCGCTGCTCCATAGGAATAGCACAGATTGGACAGCATATAAATTTCCATAGTACAACTGTAAATTCGATCAATTACATCCGATGGTTTCACCTGTAGAAAACAGTGCGTAAAATAATACAGCCATAAATATCCGAAAACAAATCGCACGGACGGCAGCTTCCCAGGAAACGAAGCGTGTCAGCAGATTGTTTTCGTGTATTTATGGCGTACTGTTTTTTCCCTATTTTTAACTATCTTTTACTATTTTAATGATCTTCTTTTTGCACATTCACGCAAGAGGCTCTTTCGTTGGCATCCCGGCTTTTCTCGGGTATTTCTTCGGCGTGCTTCTCTTCTTTTCCACAACCACAAGTGCCCTCTCCATGTCACTTCCCGGCAGATGGAATTTCTCCACTTTTCCGATTTCTCCGCCAAGCACATAAACTGCCTTCTTACTCTGAGCGATTTCTTCATCCACTGAAACAGATTTATAGGAAACAAATTTTCCGCCGACTTTTACAAACGGCAGGCAATACTCGGTAAGGGACGCAAGGTTCGCAACTGCTCTGAAACAGACAGATCAAACTGTTCGCGGTATTCTGCTTTTTTCGCCGCATCTTCTGCTCTTCCATGCACCGTTTCGATTCCGGTAAGTCCCAGGTTATCCACAACTTCATCCAGAAATTTGATCCTTTTGTTCAAAGAGTCCAAAAGTGTCACCTGCAAATGTGGATAAACAATCTTCAGCGGGATTCCCGGAAAGCCGGCTCCGGTCCCGACATCGATCAGGCTGTTTATTTTTTCCATCTCCACATATTCTGCCGCTGCCACGCTGTCCACAAAATGTTTCTGCATCACTTCGTCAAATTCAGTGATCCCGGTGAGGTTCATCACTTTATTCCATTCTACCAGCAGCTCATAATATTTCTCAAACTGTTCAATCTGCTTCTCTGTCAATGTCACGCCAAATGCCTGACATCCATCTTCTAAAATATGAAATTTACTTCTGTCCACGTTTTCCTCCTGTCAAATATCTCGTGCATCTGACTTAAAATTCAATATTTACGTTTCGTCTGCCAAACATTCTTTTGCCGCAGGACTTCACTTTATTTTCGATCTCTGGATTCCAAATATACGAGCAGTACGGAAATATCCGCCGGTGACACACCGGAAATACGGGATGCCTGTCCGATGGAAAGCGGCTGGAATTTTTTCAGTTTCTGCACCGCTTCAATTCTCAGGCTTCCGACTTCGTCGTAATTAATATCTTTCGGAATCCGTTTGTTTTCCATTTTCTTGAACTGCTCGACCTGCTTCATCTGTCTTCGGATGTAGCCCTGATATTTGATGTTGATATTGACCTGTTCACGCACACCGGCAGAATACTGCGGTCTGTTTTTGTCAATCTCTTCTAACATCTCATAGTCCAGCTCCGGACGGCGTACCAGTTCTCCGATGGTTGTTCCGGACTTCAGAAGTGTACTTTCATGTGCCTCCAGAAATTTCTGTACTACTTCGGTTCCGCCAATATTCTCATGATCTACACGTTCCATTTCCTCTGCGATCTGACGCTCTTTTGTTTTCAGCTCCTGATAGCGTTCTTCGGAGATCAGCCCCACCTGATAACCTTTCTCTGTCAGACGCAGATCTGCATTGTCCTGTCGCAGAAGCAGACGATATTCTGCTCTGGATGTCATCATACGATATGGCTCACGATTCTCTTTTGTTACCAGATCATCGATTAGAACACCAATATAAGCTTCCGAACGATCAAGGATCAGCGGCTCTTTTCCCTTTACCTGCATTGCTGCATTGATACCGGCAATCAGTCCCTGTGCCGCTGCTTCTTCATATCCGCTGCTGCCGTTAAACTGTCCGCCACTGAAAAGTCCCCTGATATTTTTAAACTCCAGGGATGCATCCAGCTGTCTCGGATTGATGCAGTCATACTCGATCGCATAGGCATTGCGGACGATCTTTGCGTGCTCAAGTCCGGCTACCGTGTGGTACATTTCATGCTGAACATCTTCCGGCAGGGGAGCTTGACATACCGCCGATATACATTTCGTTCGTATGCAGTCCTTCCGGCTCAAGAAATACCTGGTGTCTGTTTTTATCTGCAAATTTTACCACTTTGTCCTCGATGGACGGACAGTATCTTGGTCCGGTTCCCTCAATCATACCGGAATAAAGTGGTGAACGATCCAGATTTTTCCGGATAATTTCATGTGTTTCTTCGTTTGTATAAGTCAGCCAGCAGGATGCCTGGTCGATCTGGACACTCTCCGGATCGGTTGTAAAAGAAAAGGGTACCACTCTCTCATCGCCAAACTGTTCCTGCATTTTTGAAAAATCAATCGATCTGCGGTCTACACGTGCCGGTGTACCGGTCTTAAATCGCTGCATCTCGATTCCATGTGCTTTCAAGGAATCCGTGAGATGATTTGCTGCCTGCAATCCGTTTGGCCCGGTATAATTACTGATATCACCGTAAATACATCTTGCACGCAGATATGTTCCGGTACAAAGCACGCAGGCTTTGCAGTGATACGTTGCCCCGGAGAATGTTTTGACTCCGGTGATTTTTCCGTCTTCTGTCAGAATTTCTGCAACTTCTGCCTGCACGATTGACAGGTTATCTGTGTTTTCCAAAACTTTTCGCATGGATCTGGAATATTCTGCCTTGTCTGCCTGTGCACGCAAAGAATGTACGGCAGGTCCTTTGGATTTATTGAGCATCTTGGACTGGATAAACGTTTTGTCGATATTTTTTCCCATCTCACCGCCAAGTGCATCGATCTCTCTTACCAGATGACCCTTGGAGCTTCCACCTATGTTCGGGTTGCACGGCATCAGTGCAATGCTGTCCACACTCACGGTAAAAATGGTTGTGGAAAGTCCGAGTCTTGCACAGGCAAGTGCTGCCTCACATCCGGCATGTCCGGCTCCTACGACTACCACATCTGTATATTCTTCTAATGTATTCATTTCTTGCCTCCACTTATTTGCCCATACAGAACTTACTGAAAATTTCATTTACCAGATCATCATCCACGGCTTCGCCGATAATCGTTCCCAGAGATTCATATGCACTCATCAGATCGATCGAGAAGAAATCCTCCGGCATATCCTGTGCGATGCTCTCCGTCACCTGCTTCAGGCTCTCTTTTGCATCCATAAGTGCTGCCTTATGACGCATATTTGTGATACATACCTCATCGTTAAAAGAAAGGCTGCCTTCGAGAAACATATTTTTGAGTGTATCCTCAAGCTGTTCAAATCCAGTCTCATCTTTTGCAGAAACGCAGATCACCGGATGTTCTCCACTTTTTCCTTCAGGATCTGTTCTGTCGTTACCGGCTCCAGATCCGATTTATTTAAAGAACGATCACCTTTCTGCCTTCAAATAGTTCGATAATCTCTTCATCATTCTCATCCAGTGCGGTCGATGAATCTGCCACGTACAGAATCAGGTCTGCTTCTTTTGCATATTTTTTTGCACGCTGCACACCAATCTGCTCTACGATATCTTCCGTATCACGGATGCCTGCGGTATCCATCAGGTTAAGTGTGATGCCGTGAAGATTGATGCTCTGCTCCAGCACATCTCTTGTCGTTCCCGCAATGTCTGTCACGATCGCCTTTTCCGTTCCGCAGAGCTTGTTAAGCAGAGAAGACTTTCCGGCGTTTGGCTTTCCAAGGATTACCGTCTTGATGCCTTCCGTCATGATCCTTCCATCGTTTGCAGAGCGGATCAGCTTCTCGATCATCTCGATCCACGCTTCATTTTCCTTTTCAAGCTCCTGCGGATAACCGTCAAGGCTGATATGTTCCGGATCATCCAATGCCGACTCAATATATGCAATATGATAAATGATCTTTGCTCTCAGATCCTTTATTTTCTGACCGATGCTTCCGCGAAGCTGGCCGACGGAACTTTTCAGAGCGTATTCATTTTTTGCCTCAATGACATCCATCACCGCCTCCGCCTGCGACAGATCCATTCTTCCATTTAAAAAGGCACGTTTGGTAAATTCTCCCGGCTCTGCCGGAGCTGCACCATTTTTGATCACAGCTTCCAGCACTCGCTGTATCGCATACACACCGCCGTGGCAGTCGATTTCTACGGTATCTTCCGCCGTAAAACTTCTCGGTGCACGCATCAGAACTACAAGCACCTCATCCAGCACTTCGTCTCCGTCACAGATATAACCATAGTGAACCGTATGGGATTGCTGTTCTGATAATTTCTTTTTGCCTTTCGGACTTCTGTATACACGGTCCGCTATTTCAAATGCCTGATCTCCGCTGATTCGCACAATCCCGATTCCGGAACTGCTGACTGCTGTGGAGATCGCTGCAATCGTTTCACCTTTCATTGATTCCTCCTGATATTCAAAAAGTCTGATTTTCGGCAGCATATCTGCCGCACTGAAAATCAGACTCATATCACTTACAACTATTTTACTTTACTGTTTTTTTAATGTAACAACTACTTTACGATACGGCTCTTCGCCCTCGCTGTGTGTGGACACCAGCGGATCATTCTGAAGTGCAGAATGGATCACTCTTCTCTCGTATGGATTCATCGGCTCCAGGAATACCGGTTTCTTTGTTCTCTTTACTTTGAACGCAATATTCTTTGCCAGATTTTCCAGCGTCTCTTTTCTGCGTGCACGGTAGTTTTCGGTATCTACCTTCACACGTACATATCCCGCATTGCCTTTGTTGACAACGAGGCTTGTAAGATACTGGATAGAATCAAGAGTCTGTCCTCTCTTACCGATCAGAACACCCATGTCTTTACCGGAAAGCTCGATGTTCAGATTGTCATCTTTATCAAATGATGTTTTGATGCAAACTTCTGAATCCATTGCTGCAAACATTTTCTCCAGAAATTCTTTTGCATCTTTCTCTGCTGCTTCTTTGTTGATCGGAAGCTTTTTCTCTTGTAACTGCCGGTTTTGCCTGCGGTTCTTCTTTCTTTACTTCCACTTCTTTTTCAGCTTTTGGCTGCGGCTGATTTTCCGGTTTTCTTTCCGGTTTCTTCTCAACCGGTTTTTCTTCCTTCCTTTCAACCGTTTTCTCAGGCTGTTTTTTACCGGCTCTTTGGTAAATTTCTTTGCCGGTTTTTTCATAAAGCTTTTCTTTGCAGAAATGTCCTTCAAAGGATCTCTTACGGCTTCCTCAAAATCAAGAGAAATATCTTTTTCTTTCTTGCCCTTATAATGGCCGGTTTTCTTCCGATTCAAAAAGTCCGGAAGTTGCTTCCTGAATAACATCATATTCAATATTATCGCTGCTTGTTCCAAGCTGAATTGCTGCATTCATGATCGCTTCTTCTTTTGTCTTCGCAGAAACCTCGATATACTCTTCCATTTTAATACCTCCCATCCTTCTCCCCATATTACTTCTCTTTATTACCTTATTACTTTAATTCTTATTTTTCTTACCTTTTTGGATTCTTTTCATCAAACTGCTGAACCATTCTCGCTTTTGCTGCAATACTTCCCGGTTTCGCATCTGCGTGTTTATAGTACTCCGTAGAATCCTGGATTTTTTCTGACGTTCTGCCTGTTTCTTCTCATCCACTTTCTGTGCATCCTCAAGATCTTTGAAGTTTACTTTTGCATGCTCAGAAATTTTCTTTGGCGGAAGTCCCTGTTTCTTACGTTTGGCATTCATTTTCTCCACATTTTTGCGGATCAGTGCGTCCATATCCATCTTTTCCATATGTTTGTTGACAACAACCTGCTGGATACCTCTGAATACCGCACCTGCGATCCAGTAGATACCAAGACCGATCGGAAGTGACAGACAGAAGAATACGGATACCAGAGGCATCATATTGTTCATCATCTTCATGGAGCTTTCCATGGAACTGTCGTCTCCTGCCGGGCTTGCTGCTGCCTGCGGCATCAGTCTGGTGTTGAGCCACTGGCTTAAACCTGCCAGTACCGGGATTGCCAGTGCACATACAAATAAAATCCAGTTATGTGCCTTGAAATTTTCCACCATCGCTGTCATCGGTGAATTGGAAATATTCAATCCCAGGAAATAGTTCATTTTATCAAGACTGCCTGTTGTCTGTGAGATCATACCTGACAGATCCGGAAACTTCTCTGCCATTGCAGTCCAGTCTGCCGGTTTGAACTTGTACAGTGCATCGATCGCACTGTTTGCTGTATAACCAAGTCTCTGGAAATTGACCTGGTTTCCTACTGTATCAGCTAAAAACTGCTGTGTACCCTGTGTCTTTAAAAGAACATTTACAAGAGGAGTAAATACATCTTTTTTACACTTGCAACGTAAGCCGGAATATTCCAGATTACACGATACAATGCAAACAGGATCAGCAGCTGAATCAGCATCGGAAGACATGTTCCCATCGGAGAAACACCGTATTTTGCATATACATTCTGTGTTTCTTCGTTCATCTTCATCATACTTACCTGGTCGTTTTTGCCGGCATACTTTTTCTGGATTACCTTTATCTCAGGATTCATGATCGCAGACATCTTCGAAAACTTCTGCTGTTTGATCGTGAGTGGAGTGAGCAGGGCATAAATAACCAGTGTAAACAAAATAATACATACACCGATATTGGAAATCCCAAACACCCCGTCAGTGAAACTAAAAATCGCATTCATCAAAAGACCTAACAGTGTTGCCACCTGTCCAATGATGATGGTGTTGCTTTTTGTTAATAACATAACCTTCCTCCTGCATATTCACCTGACATTATACAGCAGTTCTTCATATTCAATTTTCTATTTTTAATTCTTCCTACCCGTTTACGGAACGGGATCATAACCACCCTTGGAAAAGGGATTGCATCGCAAAATCCTCCAGCATGCCAGAAGACTTCCTTTAACAGCCCCGTATTTTTGTATCGCCTCCAGGCCATACTGCGAGCAGGTCGGTGTATAGGGGCATCTCGTATGCTTTAATGGTGACAGAAATTTCTGATAAAACCGGATCATTGCGATTAAAATATTTTTCATGAATATCAACCTGCTATTTTATGCACTTTACCAAGATGTAATAATGCACTTTCTACTTCAAAATAATTCTTATCTTTTGCAACAGGTCTTGCAATTACTACAATATCATATCCTGAGTGAAACCTGGTTTCACTCAGGCGATAACTTTCTCTTATCAATCTGGCCAGTCTGTGTCTGACCACACTATTGCCCACCTTTTTACTGACCGAAATCCCAAGTCTGTTCCTCTCTGTCTGATTCGGATAGATATACATAATGAGATAACGGTTGGCGGCCGACTTTCCATACTTATATACCGTCTGGAAATCTCTGTTTTTTTCAAAGACTCTGAAAATATCATACTGCTTCCTTTTTTTCTGTCATCCTTTCAAAAGACGAACATAGAAGAAAAGGCCACACATCTGCGGCCTATGCTGATAATTTTTTTCTTCCTTTTAATCTTCTGGCAGCAAGTACTTTTCTTCCGCCTGCAGTGCTCATTCTTGCTCTGAATCCATGAACTTTAGCTCTGGATCTTTTCTTTGGCTGAAATGTCATTTTCATTATTACGGCACCTCCTTATCAAATATAAAATCTGTTTTATCTGTTTAGAAAACATCGTTTCAATTATATATGCAAAGCCCCATAAAGTCAAGTAATTCCGTGATTTTTTCAATTGAACCGAGCTTTGGGGCAGAACCGTTCCTGTCAGTCCCATAGACAAACAGATGCAAAGCGGACATCTGCATAGTTTACACTCAGTTATCCACATTTTGGGGATAACTTGGGGATAACTTTTTTATTTGATGTGAAAAACTTTTTTTCTTTTTAAAAAAAATGCCTTAAAATAAGGCTTTTCCCACTGTGGATGATGTTCCTTTAGTTATTCACACTGCCAATCCCCCCTCTTTCCTTCTTTCGACATTTTTCTACATTTTTCGAAGTCTGTGATTCCCAAAATTCCTTTATTTTTCAACCTTTTTTTCATCTGGTTCTTCTGTAACATACTTATGTAAACTTATTGGTTTTTACATAAAGTTATCCACATTTTGGGGATAACTTGGGGATAACTTCGTGTGTAACTTTTGCATATTTTCTACATTTTTCCCACAAACGCCCATTTTATCGCATTTTTGAGTGTGGATTATTGTCGAAAAGTTATGCACATTCAAAAAATAAGCATTGATAATTTTCCTGTTTTAGTTTAATATTAAATAAGTAAAACTGGCCTTAAAAGGAGATCCTCATGAATATCATAGAAGAAAAGTGGGACAGTGTTGTGGATACCCTCAGTACAGAATTCGGATTTTCCCCAATTTCCATCAACACCTGGATCAAACCACTTCAAGTACAAAGATATGACAGTGACGAAGGCACTCTTTTTATTTATGTCCCGATTGATGAAATGGGTATTAACGAGGATTTCATTAATTCCTATATAAATAAGAAGTTTACAACTCCGCTTCGTTCTACGATTGCAGAGCTTACAGGACTGGACTGCACCAAGATCGTGTATACTGTAGAACAAAATGTTGTAAAAGAAGCGGATTCTTCTTCGAATACTGACAATTCTTTCAATAATATATTAGAAAAAGCAAATTTAAATCCGGAATATACCTTTGAAAACTTCGTTGTCGGAAGCAACAACAAATTTGCCCATGCTGCATCTCTGGCCGTGGCCGAATCCCCGGGAGAAATCTACAATCCGCTGTTTTTATACGGTGGTGTTGGACTGGGCAAAACCCATCTGATGCACTCGATCGCACATTTTATCCTGGAAAATAATCCACAGACCAGAGTACTTTATGTAACGAGTGAATCCTTTACGAACGAACTGATCGAAGCAATCCGAAACGGTAACAATACCGCAATGACAAAATTCCGTGAAAAGTACCGAAACATCGATGTTTTACTGATCGATGATATCCAGTTCATCATCGGAAAAGAATCTACACAGGAAGAATTTTTCCACACGTTTAACGACCTGCATGGTGCGAAAAAGCAGATCATCATTTCATCCGATAAACCGCCGAAAGAGATCGCAACGCTGGAAGGAAGGCTGAAATCCCGCTTTGAATGGGGCCTGATCGCAGATATTTCTTCCCCGGATTATGAGACAAGGATGGCAATCCTCCGCAAAAAAAAGAAGAACGTGATTCCAAAGAAAAAGGTTACCATCTGGATGATGAAGTCATTCAGTATATTGCTACCAATATCAAGTCTAATATCCGTGAACTCGAAGGTGCACTGAACCGGATCACTGCAATGAGCAGTCTTGAACACCGCGAAATTACAGTAGAACTGGCACAGGAAGCCTTAAAGGATATGATTTCACCGAACGCAAAACGAGAAATCACCCCGGATCTGATCCTTCTGACCGTTGCAGAACACTTTCATATCAAAACAGATGATATAAAAGGTTCCAAACGAAGTGCTGATATCGTGATTCCAAGACAGATTGCCATGTATCTGTGCCGTGAAATGACCAGCACACCGCTCAAAGCGATCGGAAAACTGATGGGAAACCGCGATCATACGACCGTACTTCATGGAGTTGAGAAAATTTCGAAAGAAATTGAGACTTCCGATGATCTGAAAAACACGATAGATATCATTAAAAAGAAACTGAATCCAAACTAGACGGCCGAAAAAGCATCGTCTTTTTTTTATTTGTGCACAAAATAATGTGGATATGTGTTGGATACTGTGTGAATAACTTTAGCCAATTTCTGAGGATGTTAATAACCCACCGGTTTTCCTCAGAAATTTGTGGACTTTTCACCAGTTTATCCAACCTGTTTTTCCCTTAAATTCAAGGATTTTGGAAGTTATTCACATATTCACATCCCCTACGGCGGCTACTGCGGATTTTCTCTTTAATTTATCTCATTTAACCCACAAAGGAGTTATCAACACAATGAAATTAGTATGCTCAAAAAGTAATCTTTTAAAAAGTGTGAATATTGTTCTGAAAGCAATCCCAGGAAAAACAACCATGCCAATCCTGGAATGTATTCTCATGGATGCAACCGCAAACCAGATCAAATTTACCACCAACGATATGGAGCTGGGAATTGAAACCATCGTTGAGGGTACCATTCTGGAAAAAGGAATTGTTGCAATTGATGCAAAAATTTTCTCTGATATCATTCGTAAACTTCCTGATAATGATGTTACGATTGAAACAGACGGAAATCTGACGACTACCATCACCTGTGAGAAGGCAAAATTCAGCATCAGCGGTCAATCCGGGGAAGAATTTTCCTATCTTCCTTATGTAGAAAGAGATAACCATATTGTTGTCTCTCAATTTACATTAAAAGAGGTGATTCGTCAGACTATTTTCTCAATCGCAGCCAATGAAAACAATAAGATGATGACCGGGGAATTATTCGAAGTCAAAGGCGATATGCTGCGTGTAGTATCCCTGGATGGACACCGCATAAGTATACGGAAAATTGAATTAAAAAGAGGAATATTCTGATATCAAAGTTGTCGTTCCTGGAAAGACACTTATCGAAATCAGTAAGATTTTATCAGGCGAAACCGAAGATGAAGTCAGTATTTTCTTTACAAAAAATCATATTGTCTTTGAATTTGATGATACCGTTGTTGTGTCACGTCTGATCGAAGGAGAATATTTCCGCATTGATCAGATGCTTTCCAGTGACTACGAAACCAAGATTCAGGTAAATAAAAAAGAGCTTCTGGACTGTATTGACCGTGCGACACTTCTGGTAAAAGAAAGTGATAAAAAACCGATCATTCTTTCAATCACAGATGATAATATTGAACTTAAGATTCAGTCTCAGATCGGTTCCATGGATGAAGAAATTGACATCAATAAAGAAGGCAAGGACATTATGATCGGATTTAATCCGCGATTTCTGATCGATGCTCTTCGTGTTATTGATGATGAAACGGTTGATATTTATCTGATGAACCCGAAAGCACCATGCTTTATCAGAGACGAACAGCAATCTTATATATATTTGATCTTGCCGGTTAATTTTATGGCATAAGGAGTGAAAGTTTATGGAAACAATTAAATTAAGAGATGAGTTTATCAAACTTGGTCAGGCATTGAAAGCAGCAGGTTTTGTAGAGTCCGGCGTGGACGCAAAATATGCCGTTCAGGATGGTCTTGTGAAGGTAAACGGCCAGACAGAAACACAGCGGGGCAAGAAACTGCATGCCGGCGATGTGGTAGAATATGATGGTCAGACTGTAAAAATTACAGATTGATGGAATGATAGTAAAATCTTTGAAGCTGAATCAGTTCCGCAATTATGAATCGCTGCAGTTGTCTTTTGATAAGGGAACGAATCTTTTCTATGGGAACAATGCCCAGGGGAAGACCAATATTCTCGAAGCGGTATATCTATGCGGAACGACGAAATCCCATAAGGGAAGTAAAGACAGGGAAATGATCCGTTTTGGTGAGGAAGAAGCTCATATACGGATGGCGATCAGCAGAAGCCAGAGTGCTTATGAGATCGATATGCATCTGAAAAAGAACCGGCCGAAGGGCATTGCAGTCAACGGCGTGCCGATCCGAAAGGCGGCAGAGCTGCTTGGAATCGCAAACTTTGTTTTTCTCACCGGAGGATCTTGGTATCATTAAAAACGGACCGGCGGAGCGGCGGCGTTTTATTGATATGGAACTTTGTCAGCTGGATAAGTTTTACTTACACGAGCTTTCCAATTACAATAAAGTGATCATACAGAGAAATAAGCTTCTGAAAGAGTGTTCTTTTAACAGTCAGTATGAAGAAATGCTGGATATATGGGATATGCAGCTGGTAAAATATGGAAAAAAGCTGATCGAATCAAGGGAGCGGTTTGTCAAAGAGCTTGGCGTGATTGTAGCAGAGATACATAGAAATCTGACGGGCGGCAGAGAAGAGCTGATGGTCCGTTATGAGAAAAATGTTTCTGCGGACGAATTCGAAAGAAAACTTCAGACTTCCAGGAAACGGGATCTGAAGGTGAAAATGAGCATGACAGGTCCTCACAGGGACGATCTGCTTTTTTGAAGTAAAGGGTGTAGATATCCGCAGATTTGGATCGCAGGGGCAGCAGAGAACGGCTGCACTTTCGCTGAAACTTGCGGAGATCGAACTGGTAAAAAGAGCGATCAAAGATACGCCGGTACTGCTTCTGGATGATGTACTTTCCGAACTGGACAGCAGCAGGCAGCAGTATTTATTAGACAGTATACATGATATACAGACGTTGATCACCTGTACGGGGATCGATGATTTTATAGAAAACAAGTTTCAGTTGAACAAAGTTTTTCATGTTGCAGACGGTGTTGTTTGCGAAGGATGAAAAGAAAAGACAGGAGGTTACTATGGGCACAGAGAGCAATGCAGAATACGGTGCAGATCAGATTCAGATATTGGAAGGTCTGGAAGCCGTCAGGAAAAGACCAGGTATGTATATCGGCAGTACATCAGCGAGGGGACTCCATCATTTGGTCTATGAGATTGTAGATAATGCAGTAGATGAAGCTCTTGCGGGGTATTGTGATACCATCCAGGTAACGATAAATAAAGATAATTCCGTAACAGTCATTGACAATGGACGAGGCATTCCTGTTGGAATCAACCACAAAGCGGGCATTCCTGCAGTAGAGGTTGTTTTCACGATCCTGCACGCCGGCGGTAAATTCGGCGGCGGGGGATACAAGGTATCCGGCGGTCTGCACGGTGTAGGTGCGTCTGTTGTAAATGCACTTTCTACACATCTTGAAGTTACGATTTACCATGAAGGTAAAATTTATCGTCAGCGATATGAAAGAGGAAAAGTAGTATATAAATTAAAAGTGATCGGAGAATGTGATCCAAAGAAAACAGGTACAACGGTTACATTCCTGCCGGACAGCGAAATTTTTGAAGAAACAGTTTTTGATTTTAATGTGCTTAAACAGAGACTTCGTGAGATGGCATTTCTTACAAAAAATATCAAGATTGTTTTAAGAGATGACCGTCCGGAAGAACCAATCGAAAAGACGTTCCATTACGAGGGCGGTATCAAGGAGTTTGTGACTTACCTGAATAAAGGCAAGACACCGCTTTACCCGGATATTATTTACTGTGAAGGAATGAAGGATAATATTTATGTGGAAGTTGCCATGCAGCACAACGATGGATACACCGAAGGTTCCTACAGTTTTGTAAATAACATCACGACTCCGGAAGGCGGAACCCATCTGGCTGGTTTTAAAAATGCACTCACAAAGACTTTTAATTCTTATGCGAGACTGAATAAACTGATCAAGGACACCGAGACACTTTCCGGTGATGATATCCGTGAAGGTCTTACCGTGATCGTAAGCATCAAGATTGAAGATCCGCAGTTTGAAGGACAGACGAAACAGAAGCTGGGTAACAGTGAGGCACGAGGTGCCGTTGACAATATTGTTTCCGAGCAGCTGATGATCTATCTGGAGCAGAATCCGCAGGTGGCAAAGATGATCCTTGATAAGTCTATTCTGGCTCAGAGAGCCCGTGAGGCTGCAAGAAAAGCGCGTGATCTGACAAGACGAAAATCCGCACTGGACGGTTTGTCCCTGCCGGGAAAACTGGCAGACTGTACCGATAAGGATCCCAAAAACTGTGAGATCTACATCGTAGAGGGGGATTCTGCCGGCGGTTCTGCCAAGACAGCGAGAAGCCGTGCAACGCAGGCGATCCTGCCTCTTCGTGGTAAAATCTTAAATGTAGAAAAGGCAAGGCTTGACCGTATTTATGCAAATGCGGAGATCAAGGCGATGATTACTGCGTTCGGAACCGGTATCCACGAAGATTTTGATATTTCCAAGCTTCGTTACAACAAGATTATCATTATGACGGATGCCGATGTCGATGGTGCCCATATCGCAACAATGCTTTTGACATTCCTTTATCGGTTCATGCCGGATCTGATCAAAGAAGGCCATGTATATCTGGCACAGCCACCACTGTATAAACTGGAGAAAAATAAAAAGTCTGGTATGCGTACAGCGATGAGCAGCTGGCAGCGATCCTGGGAGAAGTCGGACGAGACCAGAACAACAAGATCCAGCGTTACAAAGGTCTTGGAGAGATGGATGCGGAGCAGCTCTGGGAAACTACCATGGATCCGGAAAACGAGTGCTCCGCCGTGTTGTTATGGATAACGAAAATTCTTCAGAGCTGGATGTTACCTTTACAACGCTGATGGGCGATCAGGTAGAACCAAGAAGAGAATTTATAGAAGAGAATGCTCAGTTTGTAAAAAATCTGGATATTTAGTGCTCGGAAGTAGGAGGAAAAACTGTTGGAAGACAATATTTTTGATAAGATACATGACGTGGATTTGAAAAAGACCATGGAGGAATGTTATATCGATTATGCAATGAGCGTTATTGCAGCACGTGCATTGCCGGATGTAAGAGATGGTCTGAAACCGGTTCAGCGACGAGTTTTGTATTCTATGATCGAACTGAACAATGGTCCCGACAAGCCACATCGTAAGAGTGCGCGTATTGTCGGTGATACAATGGGTAAATATCATCCTCATGGTGACAGTTCTATTTATGGTGCACTTGTAAATATGGCACAGGAATGGTCTACCAGATATCCGCTGGTTGACGGACATGGAAACTTTGGTTCCGTGGATGGAGACGGGGCAGCGGCCATGCGATATACAGAGGCGCGTCTCAGTAAGATTTCCATGGAGATGCTTGCGGATATCAATAAAAATACCGTGGACTTTGCTCCGAACTTTGATGAAACAGAAAAAGAGCCAGATGTACTTCCGGCAAGATTTCCGAATCTTCTGGTAAATGGTACCTCCGGAATCGCGGTAGGTATGGCGACCAACATTCCGCCGCATAATCTGCGTGAAGTTGTAAAAGCCGTTGTGAAGATCATCGACAACCGCATTGAAGAAGGCAGAGAGACGGAGATCGAAGAAATCCTGGATATCGTAAAAAGGTCCGGATTTCCCAACCGGTGCAATGATCCTCGGAACAAGAGGAATCGAGGAAGCTTACCGCACAGGACGCGGCAAGATCCGTGTGCGTGCGGTCACAGATATCGAGACGATGCCGAACGGCAAGAGCCGTATTCTGGTATCGGAGCTGCCGTATATGGTAAACAAGGCCAGACTGATCGAAAAAATGGCAGAACTGGTACGTGATAAAAAGATTGACGGAATCACAGCGATCACAGATGAATCAAGCCGTGAAGGTATGCGTATCAACATTGAGCTTCGAAGAGATGTCAACGCAAATGTCGTACTGAATCAGCTTTTCAAACATACCCAGATGCAGGATACCTTTGGTGTGATCATGCTTGCACTGGTAAACAATCAGCCGAAAGTCATGAACCTTCTGGAGATGCTCCAGCATTATCTGAGACATCAGGAAGACGTTGTTACAAGACGTACACAGTACGAACTCAACAAAGCAGAAGAACGTGCACATATCTTAAAAGGTCTGCTGATCGCACTTGACAATATTGATGAAGTCATCAGCATTATCCGTGCATCCAGAACAGCAGCACTTGCAAAAGAAGCATTGATGACACGTTTTGAACTTTCCGATGCACAGGCACAGGCAATTGTTGATATGCGTCTGCGTACACTGACAGGTCTGGAAAAGAGAAGATCGAAGCAGAGTATGAAGCTCTGATGGCAAAGATCAAGGAGTTGAGAGCCATTCTGGCAGACGAAAATCTTCTGCTTGGCGTGATCAAAACAGAAATCATGGAAATCGCAGATAAGTATGGTGATGAGAGAAGAACTTCCATTGGATTTGATATGTATGATATTTCTACAGAAGATCTGATCCCGCGTGAAAATGTTGTGATCGCCATGACAAAACTTGGTTATATTAAACGTATGAGTGTTGACAATTTCAAAGCTCAGAACCGCGGAGGCAAGGGCATCAAGGGTATGCAGACCATCGAAGATGACTACATCGAAGAACTGCTGATGATGAATACACATCACTATCTGATGTTCTTTACCAACACCGGAAAAGTATACCGCCTGAAAGGATAAGAAATCCCGGAAGCCAGCCGTACGGCAAGAGGAACGGCGATCGTCAATCTGCTCCAGCTCGCACCGGAAGAAAAGATCACGGCGATGATCCCGGTCAAAGAGTACAAGCAGGGCAAATATCTGTTTATGGCAACCAAGAACGGTATTGTGAAGAAAACACCGATCACCGATTATGCAAATGTCAGAAAAACAGGACTTGCAGCCATCACACTGCGTGAAGATGATGAATTGATCGAAGTCAAACTGACCAACAACAAGAAAGATATCATCCTTGTAACGAAATACGGTCAGTGTATCCGCTTCCCGGAAACCGATGTCCGCAGCATGGGACGTACGGCGATGGGAGTCATCGGCATGCAGCTCAATGACGGTGACGAAGTCATTGGTATGCAGCTCAATACACAGGAGATCACCTTCTGATCGTATCTGCAAACGGCATGGGAAAACTGACCTCGATCGATGAGTTCAAGAGCCAGAACCGCGGTGGTAAAGGTGTGAAATGTTATAAGATCATGGAGAAGACAGGAAATGTGATCGGTGTTAAGAACCTCCATATGGATGACGAGATCATGATGATCAATACCGAAGGCATTGTCATTCGTATGATGTGCAGCGATATTTCCGTTCTTGGACGTGTGACATCCGGTGTGAAACTTATGAATCTTTCGGAGAACGTATCTGTGGCAAGTATTGCGAAAGTCCGTGAAACTTCAGCAGACAGCGAAGATATCATCAAAAAATCGAAGACGAAATGATCGAAGATGAGAAAAACGACGAAGAAATCAAAAACGAAGAGACAACACAGGAGTAATCAAACTGGAGGAAGACCATGATTTTGCGAAGAATGCTTGCAATCTGGATTTCAAAAGCAACATGTGTAGTATGTAAACTTGCCGGCAAACAGGGGTAACCCTGGCCGGCAAAATTGCACTTAAAATAGATCCGAAAATCCTGATGGAACTTTCCGTGCAGGTGCGGAAAAAGATTTTTATCACCTGCGGAACAAATGGAAAGACGACAACCAATAATCTGCTCTGCTCGGCAATCGAGGCAGAAGGTGAGAAAGTGATCTGCAACCACACCGGTTCCAATATGCTCAACGGTGTCGTATCGGCATTCGTGCTGGCAGCGAAATGGAACGGAAAACTGGATGCGGATTATGCGTGTATTGAGATTGATGAGGCATCAACAGTAAGAGTTCTGCCGTATTTTAAACCGGACTATATGATTTTGACCAATCTTTTTCGAGATCAGCTGGACCGTTACGGTGAGATTGATATTACGATGGAACTGCTCAAAAAAAGCCATGCATATGGCTCCTGATATGACACTTGTCGTAAATGGTGATGATGCACTGTCGGCATATCTTGCAAAAGATTCCGGTAACAAATATGTTACGTTTGGTATCGGAAAGCAGTGTCAGCAGGAAAAAAGAAAATGCAAGAGAGATCCGGGAAGGTCAGTTCTGCAAATGCTGCGGAGAAAAGCTGAATTACCATTTTACCATTACAGTCAGCTTGGGGATTATGAGTGTCGAACTGCGGATTTAAAAGACCGAAGCTCGATTTTGATGCTGAAAACGTAAAAAGCGGTGGAAAACTTTCCTTCGATGTGGATAACAGAGAAATAAAAGCCAACTACCGTGGATTCTACAACGTTTATAATATTCTGGCAGCCTATGCAGCAGCTCGCACAGCCGGTCTGGAATTAAAGAATTACAACAAAGTGCTGGCAGACTACAATCCGCAGAACGGACGTATGGAGCATTTTCACATCAAAAATACCGATGTTCTGCTGAACCTTGCAAAGAATCCGGCTGGATTTAACCAGAATATTTCCGCAGTGCAGGAAGATGACAAACCGAAAGATATCATCGTGCTGATCAACGATAAAGATCAGGATGGCACGGATATTTCCTGGCTCTGGGATGTGGATTTTGACCGTTTTCAGGATATGAATGCAGCGTCGATCACGGTCAGCGGAATCCGATGCCAGGATATGCGTCTGCGTCTGAAATATGTTGATATTCCATCCAGGCTGGAACCGGATGTAGAAAAGGCAATCCGCAGCCGCATTGCAGACGGAACCGGAAATCTGTACGTGCTGGTAAATTATACGGCACTTTATGACACTCACAATATCCTGAAAAAATTAGAGCAGGAAAAAGCGTAGGAGGCGGCAGAAGCTATGAAAATTACAATCGGACATCTTTATCCGGATCTGTTGAACCTCTACGGAGACCGGGGAAATATCCAGTGCATGATGAAACGCTGCCAGTGGAGAGGCATTGAAGCAGAAACGCTGGAATTTAAACTGGAAGATGAAGTAGATTTTTCCAAACTGGATATTGTGCTGCTCGGAGGCGGTTCTGACCGTGAGCAGATGATCGTCTGCAAAAGACTGCAGCAGATCCAGAAAAACTTTAAAGATTATGTGGAAGACGGCGGTGTTGTGATCGCTGTCTGCGGTGGTTATCAGCTGCTTGGAGATTACTATCAGACGGACGAAGGCCGTATGGAAGGACTGCATTTGGTCAAACTCCACACGGAGCAGAAACCGGGAAGACTGATCAGCAATATCGTGCTGAAAAGTGATCTCTTTGATATGCCGGTCGTTGGATTTGAAAATCACGGCGGACGTACCGATATCGGTGATAACCAGCCGTTTGGCAAAGTCCTGTATGGTTCCGGAAACGACGGTGAATCTGGCTATGAAGGTATTGTATACAAGCATGTGATCGGCACCTATCTGCACGGACCACTGCTGCCGAAAAATCCACAGGTCTGTGACTGGTTGATTCAGAAAGCACTGGAGCGAAAATACGGAAAAGACATTGAGCTTCAGCCGCTGGATGATCAGGAAGAAAAAAGAAGCAAACGCTTATATAGTAAACAGATTTGTAAAATAGAGGATTGGAACAGGATAGACAAAAGATGCTTATGCTCCACTTTTTTGCTCATAGCGGAGTGGGGCATGAAGCCATAAAACCATAAAACCACTCCTGTGTCATCCATAATTTTGGAAATTTGCCCTTGGCATCATATAAAATAGAAAATTACAGGGCAAATCGTATAAAAGAAAAAAAGAAACAGGAAGCTGATTATTGGAAGGATAGATAAAAAATATTCCGGTAATCAGCTTTTTTAGTAAATAGTAATTGAAAAAAAGCACATGAGATGTTAATATGAACTGGACATAATTAATTTTTTTTGTATAAGCAAATTAAGGAGGGCTTTTATGAAAAGATGGAAACAGTATTTGTCTGTTATGACAGCAGCTGCAGTGGTTATTTCCGGACCGGCAGTACCGATGAGTCAGGTATTTGCAGCAGATGCTCAGATGGTAACAGATGCAGATTTAAATGACACGACGGTGGCAGAGCCTGCAGCATGGGGAGCAACACCGAATGATGAACAGCTTTGGTACATGAAACAGGGGACAGCAGCATTCTGTCATTTCGGACCGAATACATTTAATAACGTTGAGTGGGGCGAAAAGTATGGAGAGACTGCTCCGGTAAATCTTTTTACTCTGACGAAAGATTTTGATGCAGAATCTCTTGTAAAAGCGGTAAAAAGAAGCTGGATTCAGCCGTCTGATCCTCACAGCAAAACACCATGATGGATTTTGTCTGTGGTCAAGTGAGTATACGGATTATGATATAGCAAGTACAAACTATAAAAACGGCAAAGGAGATATTCTGGAAGAAATCTCAGATGCATGTACCAAGTATAATCTGGATATGGGCTGTTATCTTTCACCATGGGATATCTATGAAGATAAATATGGATGTTTCGGCGATAACAACAATAAGAAAAACAACCATAATAAAGGAAGTGAGAAAGGAACTTTCACGGATTACAATAAACTGTATGTAGCATGGATCAATGAAATCTGTCAGGCAAAAAAGCAGATGGAAGCTATAAATATGGCAATAATAATCCAAAACGCCGTTCTGACCGTTTTGTAGAATGGTGGATGGATGGAGCACAGGGAAGTGCAAGTAATAGACAGACATACGACTGGAAAGCAATCCTGGGTGCTATCAGAGAGAATAATCCGCACTGTCAGGTATTTGGAACAGGTAAAGCGGTAAATGGTAAGAACGGTGCTGAAGATAAAGCACTGGCAGGAACGGGTGGTATCCACTGGATTGGAAACGAATCAGGCTGGGCATCTAATGAAACATGGGCAAAGATCAATATTGGTGAAGACTATGAGGAATTACCAAAATCCGATGGAGCTTATATTGGTGTGAGCGAAGGTGTACAGTGGTCTGTACCGGAAGTTGACACGAAAATGTTGGCAGGATGGTTCTGGAGAGATTCAGCAGGAGACAGTACGACAAAATCAGAAAAAGATCTTGCAGATATTTATTTCCGTACCGTGGGACGAGGTGCAACTTTACTTATGAATCTGTCTCCAAATAAAGAGGGTAAGGTAGGAGAAACACAGTTAAACCGTTTTAAAGAGTTTGGAAGCAACATTCAGGAAACCTTTGATGAGGACTTTACCAAAGAAGAAGGTGTAACAGCAAGTGCAACTTCTGTATGGGGAAATTCCAAAGAATTTTCGGCAAGTAAAGTAATTGATACGATTCCGGAAGGTCAGACATATGATGAAACATACTGGGCACCGGAAGATGGTAAGACAACAGGAAGTCTGGAGATTAATCTGAATGGTATTAAGAAATTCGATGTTGTTTCTATCGAGGAATATATCCAGAAAGGACAGACGATTTCTTCTTTCACAGTAGAATATAAAGACGTAACAGGAAGATGGCATGATTTCGGAAAAGGAGCTACGATTTCTGCAAAGCGTCTGTGCCGCAGTGAAGCAGTAGAAGGAACCGCAGTACGTATCAATATCACAGGGGCAAAAGCAACACCGAAGATCTGTAATGTAGGCGTATACAAAGCAGCAAAAGGATTCGAAGTAGAGTCATCAGGAAGTACTGTACTTCCGACTAACCTGAAAAAGATAGGAATCAGTAAGGCAACAAGAGAAGGTAACTGGACATTCGAAGCAGATGAAGATGGTGCAGCACAGGGTTCTGCATGGGGAAATGCAGGTGTAACAGCCAGCTTTAAATTTACAGGAACAAAAGCATGGGTTATTGGAACAGCTGATCCAAATCATGGAAACATGGACGTTTACATTGATGGAACAAAAGTTGATACGGTAAGTACAAAACAGGCTTCAAGAAAAATGGGAGCCCTGCTGTATACGACGAAAGAACTTGCATATGGAGAGCATACCATCAAACTTGTGGGAACTTCACAGGCACTTGGTATCAGTAAGATCTGGTATGCAGATGGTTCCGGTATCTTCAGTATGAAACAAAAAGAATGTGATTTGCTGTATGGCGGAACATATGATGTTGAAATTACACGTACTGCAGGTTCACATGGAAAAGTTACTGTTGGATATTCAACACAGTCAGCAGGGGCAGAACAAGGAGTAAACTATATCAACCTGACAGGAACCGTAACGTTTGAAGATGGAGAAACATCAAAGACAATTACTCTGACAGGACTGGAGAATGACAGAAGTGCTGATGGAAAAGACTTTTTTTCACATTGATGCAGGCAGAAAATTCAGAAGCATCTTTCGATACAGACAGTTATACACATGTAACATTGTATCATCCAAATGTAGATAAAATAATGGAAAGAGCAGAAGAAATCAATCTTGCAGACTATGAAGCAACAAGTGCAAATGCATTCCAGAGTGCAGTTTCCACATTGAAGGATCTGTTATTCGATGAAAAGGAAACGGATGAACAGAAGAAAACGGCCCTGAATACACTTGTAAAAGCTAAGAATGAACGTGTTTCAACAGGCAGCACAGGAATGGTTCTTCCAACAGCAGGAGAAGAAACAGAAGTAGAGGCAGAGGACTTTACACTGAAGCCGTTAAATGGAGATTCTACCAACCATGTACATGTAGTGGAACGATCTGAAGCAAGTGGCGGAAAAGTGGTCGACTGGTTTATGAATGGAGATACTATTTCCATGAACTTCTATGCTCCGGCAGCAGGACAGTATAAAGTGAAGGCTACTTATCAGTGGACGTACAGAGGCAGGCGGAAATCCAAATGTATTTTCATGGAAGGGTACTAATGTAGAGAGTGGAAGTCTGGATGTATATGGAGAAGCCGGTGCAACACAGGTACATACTGCAGAATTTACCATTAATGTAACAAAAAAAGGTCATGGCACTTTAGTTTTTGAAGGAACAGAAAAAGAAGGACCAAGAATTGATAAATTCGTATTCTCAAAAGAAAGTAAAGAAGCAACAGGCATTCAGATCAATAAACAGAAAATGAGCCTGAGCAAAAAGATCAGACAGAAAGAATCTACGTAAAAGTAAATCCGGAGGATAGTGCAAACCAGAATGTAACATTTACGACTTCGGATAGCAAAGTAGCTACAGTAGATGAAAAAGGAAATGTAAAGGCAGTTGCAAACGGAACCGCTGTGATTACAGTAACCACTAAAGATGGAAAGCACAGTGCTTCCTGTGAGGTTACGGTATTTATCGAACAGCAGGTTATTGATGAACTGATTACAAAAATCAATGATGAACTTACTGCTTTAAAAGACAAGAAGGAAAGTGATTATACACCAGAATCTTGGAAAGAGTATAAGAAAGCTCTGGAAGCAGCTACAAACGCAGCAAAAGATGAAAAGGCAACGAAAGCAGACTTAGAGAAGGTACTTGAAAATCTGCAGGCAGCAGCAGCTAAACTTCAGAAAAAAGCACCTGAGTCAGAAACACCGTCAACCGATAAACAGCCAGAGACACCGTCAACGGATAAAAAGCCGGAAACTCCTTCAACCGATTCTAAAAATCCAACTGTTGGAACAGAAGCGAAGGTAGGAAAAGGTATCTATCGCGTAACAAACGCAAAGAAAAAAAGACAGTAGTTCTGGTAAAACCGCGTAAAACCAACAACACAAGCTTTAACGTACCAAAGAGCGTAAAACTGGCAAACGGAAGATACAAAGTTGTTGGAATTGAAAAGCATGCATTTAAGAATAACAGAAAACTGAAGAAAGTTGTCATCGGAAGTCACGTAACAAAGATCGGTGCAAATGCATTCAGCGGAGCTAAAAATCTGAAGACTATTACAATCAAATCCAAATCTCTGAAGAGCGTTGGAAAGAATGCATTCAAGGGAATCCATAAGAACTGCAAGATTAAAGTTCCAGCTAAGAAATTAAACAGCTACAAGAAACTTCTGAGTAAAAAAGGTCAGAAAGCAAGCGTAAAAATTACAAAATAAACCAGAGTTAAGAACATTGATTCTGAAATAAAAAGCGGTTAAAAAGAGCTGCCACAAAGGTGATAAAACACCGGAGTGGCAGTTCTTTAATATGAGCAAAAAGGTTATGTATTTATGTTTTCTGGAAATTCCGCTATTTCGCATGCCTCTTTTTCTGAAAAGCCTTTTTCAATGAAGTAAAAATAATTTGTAAACTGTGAGCTTTAAAAAGCAAAAAAAGTATATGAGCTTTAAAAAGCAAAAAAAGTAAGGTATAATATAAAAGAAATATAATAAAATCGGAGGAGAAAGAGTGAAAAAATTTACTTATCAGGCAACGCAGAGATTGTATGCACTTATAGTTGGAATAATATTTTTGTTGATATTATTTGGACAATGGTGCAGCTTTAAATTAAAAAAAGGATTTTTGATCCCAAATATTGTAATTTTAGGGGGAATTATTTTAGCCGGGGCATTTGTATATTACTGGCGATATAAAAGAAATGGAAAGCAGAAGGCGGAGAAGATATGGAAGTATGATTTAATTGTAAAAATTTCTTTGATTATATTATTTGTTGTTCAAATTTTTATTGCTTACAATATAGTTTTTGAACCTGGATGGGATGCAGGAGGAATTTATAACAGTGCAAAAATATTTGTAAACGGAAATCGGGCGGATATCGTTATAAGATATCCATTTTCTATGTATCCAAATAATTTACTGCTGCTGTTTATAGAGTCAGCTGTTATTTCTTTCTGTAATTTGTTTGCAAATGAAAATGAAGTTGTACAGTTAATGTTTTTGCAGTTCTTAATTCAATGATAAATGTCGCTGCGTGCTATTTGACATATAAAAGTGCCAATCTCATTTGTAAGAAAAAAATTGCATTTGCTGCCTTTATATTAGCTGTTTTAAATTTTGGCTTATCTCCGTGGAATGTAATTTTTTATTCAGATTCGTTAGGATTGGTTTTTCCGATACTGACGTTTTATTTATTTATGAAACCAAATAAAACAGAAAAAATGGATTGGATTTCAAAGATTATTGCGGTGATTGTAGGCTGCATTGGATATAATATCAAGCCACAATGTTTTATTATGTTGATAGCATTGTTTATCATCCAGTTTTTCAGTTGTTTAAAAACAAGAAAAAACTTCTTCAAATTGTGATTTTGGCGGGATGTTTTATTCTTTCACTAATAACAATAAAAACAAGTATCAACCTGATTTGTGAAAAAAATCAAATTGTTCTGGATTAAAGTCAGAGATTGGGAATGTCCCATTTTCTGATGATGGGAAATAATGAAGAAGGTGGAGGTCTTTACGTTGGGGATGATGTGGCGTATTCGAAATCCTTTGCAACGCCACAGGAAAGAAAAAAAGCAAATATACAAAGAACTTTTGAAAGAATGAAAGATATGGGAATAGCAGGTTATCTTCGATTTTTAGCAAAAAAAGATGCTTACTGTCTATAATGATGGTACTTATGCATGGGGCGGAGAAGGAAACTTTTTTTATGGTTGTTTTTCCGCAGCCTGATAATCATATAGCTGTCTTTCTAAGAAATGTATATTATGCAGATCACAAATATTATGATATCTATGTAACAGTAATGCAGAGTATCTGGGTTTTTGTAATGGGTGCGGTTGCTGTTTCGGGGTTGGGGAAAGAAAATCGGCAGGAGATTATAGTGCTGATGCTTTCCATTGTAGGACTGACCTTATTTGAAGTGTTTTTCGAAGCGAGAGCCAGATATCTATATACATATGCTCCGGTATTTTGTATTTTAGCAGCAAATGGAATGGAAAAAATTAAACAGTGAGATAAAGAAGAAAAGTAGATTATAAAAATATTTGAGGAGAAAAAATGAAACCAAGATTATATATGATAATACCTTGTTACAATGAAGAAAAAGTGCTTCCTATTACATCAGAAATGTTTCTGGAAGAGCTGAATTTATTGATAGCAAAAGATAAGATAAGTGAAAACAGCAGAATTTTATTTGTCAATGATGGAAGTAAGGATAAAACATGGGATTTGATTAAGGAACTTTCAGAGAAAGACGAACATTTCATCGGGATTTGTCAGAGCAGAAACAGAGGGCATCAGAATGCTGTACTTGCGGGCTTGATGGAAGCAAAGGAAGTTGCAGATATTACGATTTCCATTGATTGTGACGGACAAGATGATATAGCTGCTATGGAAGCGATGGTGGATCGTTATCATGAGGGCTGCGAAATCGTATATGGTGTTAGAAGTAAGCGTGATACAGATACATTTTTTAAGAGATTTACGGCTCAGACTTTTTATAAGCTATTAAATAAACTTGGGGAGAGATTGTGTACAATCATGCAGATTATCGACTGGTTTCAGCCAGAGTATTAAAGGAATTTGCAAATTTTAAAGAAGTCAATCTATTCTTGCGGGGTATGATTCCACTGGTAGGATTTAAAAGTACGAGCGTTTATTATGAAAGGCACGAAAGACTTGCCGGAGAATCTCATTATCCGATTTCAAAAATGCTTGCACTGGCGTTTGATGGAATTACAAGTTTGAGTGTAAAACCGATTCGCTTGATTACAGGGTTTGGACTTGGGTTTCTGCCTTGAGTTTTATCGGAATTATCTGGGCGGTTATTGCAACAATTTTAGGAAAAACCGTAGCCGGATGGTCCAGTACGGTGTGTATCGTGTGCTTTATGGGAGGAATACAGTTGATCTGTCTCGGTGTTTTGGGAGAATACATCGGAAAAATCTATATGGAGGTAAAAGCAAGACCTCGATATATTATCAGTGAACGCACATGGGAAAAAAGATGAAAAGGAGGAGCAAAAGAAATGTTCAAAATAGAAAGAAAAATTGTAGAATTTGTGGAACGAAATGTTAATATATTATTTATGCTGGCAATTACAGGTTTGGCGATTGTTGTACGTTATGCAGGAAGAGATTTTGTTTCCGGTGATATGACATGGTTTTTTTAGGATGGTTTCAAAAATAGCGGATAACGGAGGCATCCATAGTTTAAAAGATCAGGTTGGAGATTATAATATATTATATCAGACAATAGTAGCGTTATTTACATATATAGGAGACAAGAGCATTTATTACTATAAAATATTATCGATTTTCTTTGATTTTTGTATGGCAATATCAGCAGCTATATTTGCATGCGAATTGAGCAAAAAGGAAAAAAACGATAAAGTATTTTTTGTTACGTTTGCTGCGGTGATCATGTTGCCGACCGTTATTCTTAATTCTGCTTACTGGGGACAATGTGATTCTATTTATACAACGTTTATCATTCTTACATTACTGTACTTATATAGAGAAAAATACCATAGAGCATTTATGTTTTTAGGTATTGCATTTGCTTTTAAAATGCAGACAATATTTATTTTTCCATTTATTATATGTTTCTATATTTATAAAAAACAATTTAGCATATTTGAACTTCTTATTACAGTGTTTACTTTCTGGATATCGGGAATAGGTGCTTTTGTGCAGGGACGGAGTTTACTTGATCCATTTAGGATTTATGCGAATCAGACAGGTACATACCAGTATATGCATGTGAATTTTCCGAGTTTTTGGATGTTTGTAGGAAATGATTATGAATGGCTGAAAACGGCAGCAATCGTTATGGCGGCAGGCATATGTGGTATGGGATTGTATATTATTATGAAAAGAAAGTTAGATTGCAGTCGTCCTGAAAATTTTGTGAGTATTGCGAGTTGGTTTATCTGGACTTGTGTATTGTTTTTACCGGCAATGCATGAAAGATATGCATATCCGTTGGAAATACTTTTGGTTATACTTACTTGCATCAATAAAGACTATTTAAAATATTCTTCGGTGGCAATATTATTTAGTTTATTTACTTATGGAAATTATCTGTTTTCAAATGGGGGACTTGACAAGTATATAGTAATTATTTATGCAGGATGTTATTTACATTTTACATATACAATTCTAAAAAAGAACAGTAAGGCGGCTACAGTAACAGACAAGGAGAGGCAAAATGAATAATAAAATTTTACAGGAAAGTGCAGACGATTCTATTTTACAGGAAGATCTGGATCGTATTTCAGAGAGTGATATTCCATTGGAAGAGCTGAAGGGCAAGACAGTTCTGGTAACGGGAGCGACCGGGCTGATTGGTTCTCTGCTGGTAAAAGCATTGCAGTGTTGTAATCGGAGAAAAGAGACAGGTATCAAAATTCTGGCACTTGTGCGTAATCAGGAGAAGGCAGAAAAACTTTTCGGTGAGCTGTTAAAAGAGAGGATTTAAAGTTGGTGATCGGAGATATTACGATGCCGGTTGAAGTGGATGATAAGATTGATCATATCATCCACTGTGCGAGTATTACAACTTCAAAGGTTATGATCAGCAGACCGGTGGATGTGATTCGAACATCCCTTAACGGAACGGAGAATCTTCTGGAACTTGCAAAGGAAAAACAGGTCAGAAGCATGGTTTATGTTTCTTCGATGGAGATGTATGGGGCATTAAATTTACAGAATGATCAGATGGTGACAGAGGAAATGACGGGCTATTTAAATCCGCTGGCATTACGCAGCAATTATCCGGAAAGCAAGCGTATGTGTGAGAACATGTGTGTTGCCTATGGAACGCAGTATGAAGTTCCGGTGAAGATCGCAAGGCTGGCACAGACGTTTGGTGCCGGAGTATTGCCGGGAGAAAACCGTGTTTTGCACAGTTTGCAAGAAGTGCCATGAAGGGCAGTGATATTGTACTTCATACAGAAGGAAAATCCGAAGGAAATTATTGCTATACGGCGGATGCAGTACGGGCATTGCTGACCATTCTGGTTAAAGGCGAAAATATGCAGGCCTATAATGTGGTGAATGAGAAATCGCATATTACGATTGCGGATATGGCAAAATTTGTTGCAGAGAAGATTGCAGAAAAGCCGATAGAAGTTGTATTTGATATTCCAAAGGAAAATAAATTTGGATATGCCAGTGATACAAAAATGCATCTGGCTGCCACCAGATTGATGGCACTTGGATGGCAGCCGGAAACAGATCTGGAAGAATCCTATCGAAGACTGATTGCGAGTATGAAAAACAGAAATGTTTAAAAGTATTTTTATAGATTTGGCAGTAAATGATTCGATTTGTCTGAAATAGTTACACAGTCTTCCGTAATCGTTCAGACATCAAAATATCGGTCAAGCTTACTTAAGGATTTGCGTATGTGAAGCAACTGAAACAGTTTGCTTCGAACTGCATCTACACAGCAGCCAACAACAAAAATGGCAAGGATAATTCCGAAAAAGAATAAGAGCATTTTTGAAACAGAACCATTTGTGATAAAAGCAAAACGCTCTGTCATAACATAACTGCGGACAAGAGGATGATCATGCAACAGATAGACACCGAAAGAAAGAGGTGATATCAGCATGATCATTTTTTTTTGACGGACTCGGAAAAGTTCATGCTGCCGAAAATGAGGAGCAATGATATGGCCGCCAGTACAATAAAAGGTGATGTATAGTGAATCAAAAAAAGAAGAATCCAGAGTAAATCCGCTGATCGGAAATTTTTCAACAAGAATTTTGCTGCTCCATGTAATTAAAATGCAGAAAAATATAAGATAAAGTATTTTTTCTTTTTAGAGTGAGAGACCAGATTCAGTTTTTTGATGCACGCACCGAGAAGGTACATCAGTGTGAGCCAGAAAACACTGTATCCGTCGCCCATATAAAAAACATCCTGCTGCGGTGTAAAAGTCTGTGAAATGGTCGGAACCACAGAAAATACGACAAGAGTAAAACGAATAAAGTTTTTATTTGCTTTTCGGAGAGATTCCGAAACATCTGATTGATGAATGGGGAGAGAAAAACACTCCTGCATAAGCAGTAAAATACCAGTATTCTTTTCGGGTGACCGGAAAGAGTGCCTGTATCCAGCCGGATGTATTTCTGCTTTCCGGAAGCAGAAAAAAAGAAAACGGTGTTGATCAGGATTCCATAAAATAAGACCTGAAGCCAAAGAATCAGAATGTTTGAAATCTTAAAATGAGAATCAACACTGACAAATCCGGATATCATAGCGTAAGTATTTACAGCACCGAAGGCAATCACTTCCAGCAGCCACGCAATCTGATAATGTACCGATAAAAAGAAACAGAACGTAAAATACCGCCATGCCCCAGAGTGTGGAGCATGACGATCATAATCATAGAAATCATTCGAAGAAAATCAATACCATAATTTCGTGTTTTCATAAGTCTTTTCCTTTTAAAGAAATCAATCCTGAATCTTGTCAACAGTAATATTTGGAAAAAGTGCATACCCGACAGAGAGACTGTTCGGATTGCAGTAAGGAATCTTGTTATTTCCATTGAAGGTTCCTGAGCAGGTGATCTTCTTATCCAGATAGGAAACATAGTCTTTCATTTTCATGGATAATGAATAGATATGTCCTGTGCCCTCTTCAGATAACAGCATAACCAGATTGTTTGACTCAGCATCAGCATTTTCATATACAACTTTGCCGGTTACGGAAACTTTTGAGTCAGCATAATAAAGAGGATATTTGCAGATTTCTCTGTAATCTTTCGTCAGGTGCATCGGATCAGCGGTGGTGTCATCGTCTTCAATCTCCCCACAGATCGTGGTAAATTCCGGAAGAGAATCAAGAGCTTCGACATCCGTAACGGATACCAGATCGCTGTATTGTTTCATGGCATCTTCTGAAATAATCCAGTCCTTAAAGGAATCAAATGACTTTTTGTAACCGAGCAGGCGGTGATATAAAATGGTAGAGCTGTCCGAAATCTCGGACAAACCATTATAAACGCCGTAAATTTTTATCCTGTCACCTACGGAAAGATTTGGAATACATGGAGTAGCAAATTTATCTGTTTTTAATGTTACTGCACGAAACAGATAAGGATTGCCGGCATCATCTTTGATCTTGAAATAGGCATATTTTGTGCTTTCGTAGATTTCCTGAACTTCACCTTCAACCTCAATTGGATGATCAACGTGATCGTAAGGATTTTCTGTTAATTCTTTATAAGGTATAGACCGGGCATTTGCTTTCCATTCTGAGATTGGAGTACAAAGATAAAACCAGTCTACAGATGCTGCTTTGGAATCGGCAGAATAGGATGTAATTTTTTGTATGGTTTTCCGGCAATGGAAGAATATTTCAAAAAAATGCCGTCAGGGTCTGTTTCTTTTATTTTTCCTGAAATCAGACCGTCTTTGTACTGAACTTCTGCTGATTCTCCATCTTTGTAAGAAATGACACAGTCACCGGAAAAAGCATCGTCATCCCATCTTCCTTCTATCTGAAGAAAATCAGCGGATTTACCGGCAGGAGTGAAAATAGCTTCTCCGGCATCAGCATTCTTCGTAACGGTTCCATAATATACTTTATTAAAAACATTTACATTTACGAACTGCTCGTTTTTACTGTCTGCTGCACTGGTGTGAAACGAACATACACCGGCTAAAACCAGCAGGCAGGCAATCGCTTTTTTTAACATTATAGATCGCTCCTCTCTTCTGAGTATTTTACTAATAAAAAGGAAATCAGTCAAATATTACTTCTGTTTTTGAAGGAATCATAATTCACTCACATTTATATTATTAAATCAATTATGGGAGAGTACATATTACTGCTGCGTAGTTTTTCGGGTCTTGTTTTTAACAGTATTGTTTGTTATAATCAATAACCAGAGATTAAAGGAGAAAGAGGATGTTTATGGGCAAAAAGCGAAAAGCTGTCATGCTTGGAGTAAATGTATTTCTTGTACTGGCACTTTTATGGTCTGTAGTTTTTACCGTTGACCTAAAGAATGCGGCCTACACCAATACGGACATAGAACGATACAAGAGTTTAAATACCATACCAAAGCTTGGAGCTGTCACGAACAGCAGAACAGCTGAGATCCAATTTTCATTGTACGATGAAAAATTATATGGCATAGCTCTCTTTTTTTATGTATCGGGAGAAAATACCGATGGAGAGCTTGTATGTTCATTGAAGCACGATGGAGAGACTATTTCAGAACAGACGGTTGCAGTGAAGGAGCTGTTTGCTCTTGTCAATAAGAATGAAATTAAACCAAAAGAACTGATTCTTGGAAACGGTGAAGTATGCAATGGCGATTATACGCTGGAAATAAAGGGAAGTGGAATTTCATCGCAGACAAGGATTTCTTTATATGGTAATAAGGCAGATGAATATTTTCTGGATTATACCAATGCAAATTATCAGAACTATAATGACATTCTTTATATTGTGGAAACTTTAGACCCAGAACGACCATATGTATGGGCCTGTGCATTTTTACTGGCTATGAGTTTTGTCTTTAGCCTGATCATATGTATGAATGAGAGGGAGAAAGAACATGAATAATATTAAGAAACATAAGAGACTGATAGCTGCGATTGTTGTGATTCTGCTGGCAGTGCTGGTAGAGATTTTTGCAAACCGGTCTGCATGGGGACATGCATATGATCTGGATATTACCGATCATATGTACATCAGCGAGAGTGCAGGTCAGGAAGAATATCAGGTTATATTTTCTGCTCCAAAAGGACTTTATATTCAGATGCTCCATGTGCAGGGGCATTTTAAAGATGAAGAGTTCTATGATATAGAAACAAAAGAAATCAATGATTTTGGCAAAGAAACAGAGCAAAAATATCATGACTGTGTAAATAAACTTCTGCCGGAATATTCAACCAGCATCAACAAAAAAGTCACCTATCTGAAGATGACCATGAAGAAGAATAAGGATGCAGAACTGACAAAAGTATCCCTGTCCAATAAAGCAGACATTAATCTGTATCGTTATTTCTTTATACTGTTGATCGGAGTGATGATTTACTGTACTTTCTTTGAAAAAAGAATTTATCAAGAAGACAGAATGGTATTTCGCAATATTTGCACTGAGTTTTGGCATGTTGATCATTGCAGCGGCCCAGCCAACCTGCAATTCCTGGGACGAGCAGATTCATTTCCGGGATTCTTATCGAATTGCCAGCGGGCATAATGTAGAATGGACAGAATCCGGACTTAACATTATGAACCGCATTAATCCAAAATGTAATACAAAGGAAGAATATAAACTTCTGAAAGCATATATGGATGAACATGGCACGGAAGTTGTTATGAAAGAGACGCAGGAAACGTCAGGAATTTCCTATGATAAAATTGCATATATCCCAATGGCAGTTTTTCTGTTTATCGGAAAGAATTTGAAACTTCCATTTTCGGCAGTGTTTGCACTTGGAAAATTCGGCAATCTTCTGATGTATGTGATTGTGATGTTTTGGGCGATTCGCCTTGCAAAGAGCAGAAAATTACTGCTGGCGTTTGTGGCGATGCTTCCGACGCCGCTGTTTCTGGCATCGTCTTATACGTATGACAGCGTTGTGTTCTCGTTCATTACACTGGGATGTGTCCTGTGGTCAAGAGAAGCATTTTTCCAGTCAACGAAGTATTATCATACAGCTTCTGTGATCGGAGCAATATTTATGATGTCCGTCGGATGTCTCTCAAAAGCAGTTTATATTCCACTGGTATTGCTGATGCTTCTGCTGCCGCAGTTTTATAAAAAGAATAAAAAAGAAAAAATCTTATTCCTGATCGGAATCGGAGTATTATTCCTGGTAGTTATGGCAACGTTTGTATTACCGGTTATTTCCAATACAGTGTCGGGGAATATTGCTTATGGCGGCGATTCACGAGGCGGAGATACCAGCGTTGTAAGACAGCTGGTATCTATGGTAAAACATCCGCTGGCAAGTATCCGGCTTATGTTCGGAAGTATTTTCCAGCTGGACAATTTCCGAAATCTGGGTAATATAGATTCCGATAATTATTTCTTCGGAAATCTGATGTTTTTAAATTATGCATCAAGGGGAACACTTGCAGATAAATGGAGTATCCTGCTGCTTCCGATGCTGACCCTGCTGGTTTTTCAGAAAGAAAAGGGCAGCAGCAGACTGGCAAATTGTGAAATATGGAAACGAATCCTGATGTGGGGTATTTTTCTGATCACGGTAATGCTGATCTGGAGTGCAATGTATTTAAGTTTTACGCCGGTAGGAGAGGCAAGTATCGCCGGTGTGCAGGCAAGATATTATCTGCCGCTTATTTATCTTGGAGCATTATTGCTTTCAAATTCAAAGATAAAAGTAGAAATCAGTAAATACGGACTGGCAAAACTATCATTTATTGTTGCAAATATACTGCAAATTGCAGCGGTATGGGAATTATTGCTGCAGGGAAGATTGATATAGGGAATAGAATGACAAAAGAAATGATCATACGTTTGCAATTTGTGCATACAAAGAAAGTCCATATTTAGAGGAATGCATACTTTCTCTAAAAAATCAGACGGTCAAAAGCAATATCATAATGGCTACTTCAACGCCGAATGAATGGATACAGGGACTGGCAGAGAAATATGAGATTCCGCTGTACATCAATACAGGTGAAGGCGGGATTGCCCAAGACTGGAATTTTGCATACAGACAGGCAAAAACAGACTATGTCACGATCGCACATCAGGATGATATCTATGAACCGAATTATTTGAAAATGATTTTCGGAGAACTGAAAAAAGGTAAAGATCCGATTGTTGTGTTTACCGATTATGGTGAACTCAGAGATGGAGAAAAAAAAGTTCAGAAATCAACGCTGCTCACGATCAAACGTATTCTGCTGCTGCCGATGCGAGTTCAGGGATTCCAGAATGTGCGATTTTTAAACGCCTTTTTCTGAGGTTCGGCAATCCGGTCTGCTGTCCGGCGACAACTTACATCAGGAAAAAATTTAAGGGGGATCCGTTTGAAGTAAGATTCTCAAGCAACGTAGACTGGATGATGCTGGAGAAGCAGTCCAGAGAAGAGGGATCTTTCTGTTATATATCAGACATAGGTATGTATCATCGTATTCATGAAAAATCAACAACGACAGAAATCATTCATGGAGATATCCGCTGGAGAGAAGACTACGAAATGTTTCGAAAATTCTGGCCGGCATGGGTTGCAAAACCGCTTGTCAGGGTTTATCGTTTAAGTGAGAAATCAAATAACATACAACAGAGGGAAGAAAAATGAAGGTATTAGTGATCATTCCGGCATATAATGAAGAATTAAATATCAAAAAAAGTAGTGTCTAATTTGATCGATCATTATCCACAGTATAACTATGTAGTTGTAAACGATGGTTCCGCAGACAGCACATCGCAGATCTGTCACCAGGAAGGCTACAATATCATAGACCTGCCGGTCAATCTTGGACTTGCAGGAGCTTTCCAGACAGGACTGAAATATGCAGATCAGGAAGGTTATGACTGTGCGATCCAGTTTGATGCGGACGGGCAGCACAGACCGGAATATATCGAAGATCTTTTTAAAAGAAATTGAAAACGGATATGATATTGTGATCGGTTCCCGTTTTGTGACGGAGAAAAACCATTCTCGATGCGAATGTTAGGAAATCGTATGATCGAAAGAGCAATCAAATTTTCAACCGGGAAGGTACTGACCGATCCTACTTCCGGAATGCGTATGTACAGTAAGAAGATCATTCACGAATTTGCATCCAATATCAACTACGGACCAGAGCCGGATACCATTTCATTCATGATCAAACAGGGAGCTTCCGTTAAGGATGTGCAGGTGAAAATGGATGAAAGAACTGCAGGAGAAAGTTATCTGAATCTGACAAGATCGATCGCCTATATGCTCAGAATGATGCTTTCGATTCTGTTTATCCAGAATTTCAGAAAACGCAGAAAAGCAGACTAAGAAGGGAGTCAATATGTCGATCTATTTAAGAATTATTCTGGTTGTCATATCCATGCTCAGTATGATGAACGTTATGAAGAGAGTGAGAAGATTCAAACTGCAGATAGAAAACTCTATTTTTTGGATCATTTTTTCACTGCTGCTGATACTGGTGGCAGTCTTCCCGGATCCAATGTTCTGGCTTGCAGACCTTTTGGGCATCCAGTCTCCAGCAAATATGGTATTTCTCTTTGTTATCTTTATCCTTTTAATTAAGACATTTAATCTAACCCTTGAAATTTCACAGCTCCAGTACAAAATACAGGAGCTGGTACAGAAAATAGCATTAGATGAAAATAAAAAGAACAAAGAAGCGGACAAGGAGGAAAAATGAGCAAAGTATCTGTGATTGTTCCGGTTTATAATGTAGAGCAATATATAAAACGATGCCTGAAAAGTATTCTGGATCAGAGCTGGCAGGATTTTGAGATTTTATGTGTGGATGACTGTGGTCAGGATCAGAGCATTTCTATTATAGAGCAGATGCAGAAAGAATATCCGCAGAAAATAAAAATATTATACGGGGAACAAAACATGGGCCTGGGTGCTGCAAGAGATCGAGGAATGAAGGCGGCATCCGGGGAATACATTGCCTTTATTGATAGTGATGATTATCTGAAACGAAATTTTCTGGAAACTTATATGCATGCAGCACAGAAAAAGATGCAGATATCATTGTTGGCGGTTATATCCGTGATGTAAACGGAAAGTTATCGGAAACACCGATCGATGTCAACGATGATACATTTGTATGGATGAATGTCAGTGCCTGCACAAAAGTGTATAAGAGAAAATTTCTGGAAGATAATCATCTGTCTTTTTATGGAGTAAGACGCTACGAAGATGAAGGATTTATGTATCGATGTCTGGCATGTCATCCGGTTGTTGAACTTATGGCATATTCCGGTTACTATTACTATATGAATAGCGAGTCTATTACCAGGAGCAGCAAGAGCGACCGAACCGGTATTGTAAAAGAATATTTTCAGACAGTGAACAAACTGGCTGATACCGTAAAGTGTGACAGAGAGACTCAGCCATTGTTAAATTATTGCCTGGTATCCGGACTGACGGCAAATATGCTTTATAATGGTCAGGGATGCGGCGGAAAAAAATGAAAGAATTATATATTCAGTATAATAAACTGCTCAATAAAATAGACAGAGATATCTGCAAAAACAAATACATTGCATTGAAGTATTTAAAATCAGAACCGGCAAAAAAGAGATATACAACATGGCTGATCTTAAGACTGAGAAAAATCGGACTGGACAGGCTGCTGTTTTTTCTGGTAAGCAGGATCTGATAAAAGTAAAGCTGAAACAATGAGAGGAATTATCAGATGAAAAATAAAAAATTAAGCTCTGAAGAAATCAAACAAATAGAACTGAACCTGTTATTAAAACTGGATGAGATATGTAAAAAATACAAGCTCAGATATTACCTGTGCGGAGGAACACTTCTTGGTGCAGTCCGTCATAAAGGTTTCATTCCGTGGGATGATGATATCGATGTTCTGATGCCGCGTGAAGATTTTGAGAAGCTTTTGAGAGTGGAAAAAAAGCAGAAACAAGATGCGGTGGAAAAGATTGTTTCCTGGAAATCTGGTAATTCTATCTATCCGTTTATCAAACTGATCAATACGAATACAGTACTGAAAGAAAAGTATCTTTCTGAAGAATTTACAACGGGTATCTGGATCGATATTTTTCCACTGGATGGTATGCCGGATGACGAAAAAATTATCGCAAAGAAATTTAAGAAAATTAAATTTTATAAGACCATACTACTGACGGCTTACAGCGAAATGGGAAAAGGAGCTACCTGGTATGCGGCACTTGCAAAGCGAGTCCTGATCCCGATCTGCAAACATCTCAACACGGAAAAACTCTGCAATAAATTAAATGCGATATCAAAAGAGTATCCGATCGACAAGTCGCCGTATGTGGGCGGTTTTCTGTGGGGGTATGGACCGCAGGAGAAAATGCCGAAAGAATTTTTAGAGCCGGTGGAAGTAGAATTTGAAGGACATATGTTTCCGGCACCAAAATGCTGGGATTTCTATCTGACACAACTGTACGGAGATTATATGCAGCTTCCTCCGGAAAATAAGAGGATCTCGCATGATTTCAATGTTTATATGAAGGAGAATAAAGAATAATGAATATCGGACTGATCTTTGCCGGAGGTTCCGGAGTGAGGATGAATACAAAAGGTCTGCCAAAGCAGTTCCTTGAGATGAACGGAAAAGCAATCATCATTCATACGATCGAGCATTTTGAAAAATGTAAAGCGATTGATGCAATTGTGATTGTATGTCTGAAAGACTATATTGAATATCTGGAAGATCTTCTGGACCGGGATCGTATCACAAAGGTAAAGAAAATTGTGCCGGGCGGTTCCTGCGGTCAGGAATCCATCTATCATGGACTTTGTGCAGCAGAAGAAATTTCAGAGAATGAAGATGACATCATTCTGATCCATGATGGAGTACGTCCCCTGATATCCGGAAAATTAATCCATGATAATATCAATATGGTAAAAGAAAAGGGAAATGCGATCACGGTAACACCGGCAACAGAGACGATCATTCAGGTTGGCGGTGAACAGGAGATTACGAATATCATCGACCGCAAAAGCTGTTATACAGCAAAAGCACCGCAGAGTTTTTACCTGAAAGATATTCTTGATGTGCATCGTCAGGCGATAAAAGAAAATAAAACTGACAGGATTGATTCTGCAAGTCTGATGAAAGAATTTGGACATACTCTTCACACACTCGAAGGGCCGACCGAAAATATCAAGATTACAAATCCATCTGATTTTTATATTTTCCGTGCCATTTTGGAAGCAAAGGAAAACTCACAGATCTTTGGATTATAGACTATGGGAGACAGAAATATGCCAGATATTAAAATCAGTATAATTGTTCCGGTATATAATTCGGAGAAATATTTGCCGGAAACGGCACAGAGCATTTTAAAACAGTCTTTTTCGGATTTTGAATTAATCCTTGTGGATGACGGATCAAAAGATGGAAGCGGAAAAATATGCGATCAGCTTGCAGCGAAAGATACCAGAATAAAAGTTATCCATAAGACAAACGGCGGGATCTGTTCTGCACGAAATGCAGGATTAAAAGAAGCGGCCGGAGAATACATTGCATTTTGTGATAATGATGACATTTATCTGCCGGGACTTTTAGAAGATAATTATGCACTTGCAAAAAAAATATGATGCAGATGTGGTGCGTTATTCCAGAAGTTATCGCACGGTCAAAGACGGCAAAGTGATCGCAGAAGAAAAGACCTCTTTTAAAGCAGGTGTATACAGCAGTTCACAGTTTGCTGCAAATTTTGATCAGATCAACAAAGCCGGAGAAGGAATCTGGGCCGGTATTTATCGGAGAGCTTTTTTACAGAAAAATCAGATTGATTTTGATGAAACCATGAAGTTTGGATATGAAGATCTGGATTTTATAACGAAAATATATCTGTGCAGCCCAAGTGTTGTACTGAATCCGAAGACTTACTGTGTGTGGATCATGCGATATGCACACAGTACAAGCGGAAAGACAGACATTAACAATATCACTTCGCTGATGAAGTGTCTGGAAAATAAAAGCAGACTGGTAACACAGACCGGTATTGAAACACAGATTCCGGCATTCTGGGTGGAAGAGCTTTCCAGAAGAATTTATACGATCGTGCGTTATGTAAGCCCGAAAAAAGTAAAAATGCCGTTTGGAAAAAGAATCGAGCTTTTAAAATATTTCCGCACAGCAGCAGTATTTCAGCAACCGACAGATAAAAAGAAAACGAAAGCATTTAAGAAGCAGTCGAAGCCAGGCTGGCTGATCTGGTACTTATTTGATAAGAAGCATTACTGGCTGTTATACTTTCTGGTAACAGGCAAACAAAGGCTGTCAGAGAAATAAGGAGCAGGGAACATGAAAGAAAAGTCAATCAAATTAAACGCAGTGCTCAATGTTATGAAAACGGTATTGTCTCTGGTATTTCCACTGATCACATTTCCGTATATCACACGAGTACTTCAGGTAAATGCGATTGGAAAATACGATTTTTCCGTATCGGTTATCAGCTACTTTTCTCTGATCGCAGCTCTTGGCATCACAACTTATGCAGTAAGAGAAGGAACAAAATACCGGGGCGATCAGGAAAAAATGAATCAGTTCGCAAGCGAGATTTTTTCTATCAATCTTTATGCAACGATCGTATCGTATATCCTGTTGTTTTTGGCACTTATGTTTGTAGACAAGCTGAAGAGCTATAATATCGTGATCGGGATCCTCAGCCTGGAAATTCTGCTGGCAACGCTGAGCGTTGTCTGGATTTATAATATATATGAGGATTTTGGTTATATTACGTTTGTTACGTTTATTCTTCAGTTCGTATCTATCATCCTGATGCTGCTGTTTGTACACAGTGCAGATGACCTTTACAAGTATGTTATTATTTCCGTTATTTCAAGCAGCGGTTCCGGATTATTTATGTTTTTCCACGCAAGGAAATATGTGCAGCTGCATCTGGTAAAAAAGCCGCCGCTGAAACATTTAAAACCGATTATGATCGTGTTTTCGACAACGATTGCAGCTACCATTTATATCAGCTCAGACACAACAATCCTTGGATGGCTGACAGATGATTACCACGTTGGAATTTACGGAACAGCGGCCAAGATATATAAGATTGTAAAACAGGTTCTTAATGCAGTCGTGGCAGTTGTTATTCCAAGATTCGCATTTTATATTGGAACACAGGAAAAAGATAAGATATTACAGCTGGGAAGAAAACTGATCGATTATATGGTAGCAATCTGCTGTCCGGCGATGGTGGGACTGTTTTGTCTGAGTAAGCCAATCGTAGAAGAGTTTGCCGGAGCATCTTTCAGCGAAGCCTATATCCCGCTGCAGCTGCTCAGTATTGCCCTTGTCTTTGCTGTCTTTGCAAACTTTTTTTCCAACTGTGTGTTGATTTCTTACAAAAAAGAAAAAATTGTTATGTTTGCGACAATCCTCAGTGCAGTGATAAATATTGTACTGAATTTTATCCTGATTCCAAGATATCAGGAAAGTGCAGCGGCTTTTACGACGATTATCGCAGAAGTATGTGTATGTGTAATATCCGCATACGAGTCAAGAAAAATCATAAAGATCAATTGCACAGCAAGAAATCTGATCTCAACGATCATTGGCTGTGTGGGGATTGTGATCTGCTGTATGCTGGCTGCAAAAGTTATTGAAAATCAGATTTATCTGATTCTTGTATCGGTGATCGTATCGGGACTGGTTTATGCAGTTGTTTTGATTCTGATGAAGAATACAGTTATCACAGATGTTTTGGAGCGTTTTGTCAGAGGAGCAAGAGGCTAAGGGAGAGGAAAAATGCAGGGAAAAAGAAATTCAACAATGGACATTGTAAAGGCGATAGGTATCATTTCTATTGTGATGGGACATTGCTGCTATTCAATCATGATACCAGCCTTGAACGTCAGTGTGGGAGAATTTGTATACAGTTATCATTTAATGGTGTTCTTTTTTGTGGCGGGATTTTTTTACAAAAGAGGATACCATGAGCACCCGGAACAGTATATCGGCAAGCGGCTTTTGAAGCTTGGCGGTATGCTGTTTCTTTATAATACCGTGTTTACGCTGTTACATAACACACTGGTGTCGGTCAAAATGATCAGCAGCACCGAACATTACAGCATCAGCAAAATGGTATCCTGCATCGTACAGAGTCTGCTGATGAAATACACTGAAGAATTGCTGGGAGCCTGCTGGTTCCTGCCAATGTTTTTTATCGGAACAGCATTGTTTGCGATTGCATTCAGCAAAGCAGAAAAAAGTAAAAACCGGAATATTGGCATAAGATCATCTGTATTCTGTTTGCTGCTGTTGCATTATATGCAAACAGTCGGGAGCTGACCTGGGAATACTGGATACAGACTTCAATTCTGGCGGTTCCGATTATGTACATTGGTTACTTTGCAAAACAGAAATGGGACAAACTCGACAAAGGGATTACCTGGTATGGAACTATTTTAAGTGCTGCCGTGATTCTTGGAATCTTAAATCGTATGCCGGGAAGTATTGAACTTTCGGTCAATCAAATCTTACATCCGGTACTTTTTTATCCGGTGACCTTGCTTGGTATTTATTTCTGTATTGGGCTTGCAAAAATACTTGGCAAAAATCCATATACAGAAAAAAATTTTTCTCACTGGTCGGAAAAGAAAGCTTTCACATTATGGCACTGCATTTTCTTGGATTTAAGATCGTGGATCGTATTTATTCGTCAGTGTATGGCATTACAGATGCTGAAAAAATTGGAAAATTTCCACATTCAGATTACGGTCTGCACATCAGTTATGTGATTGCCGGAGTGCTCATTCCATTATGTCTGATTACATTACTGCGTAAAGTTCAAAAATATGGTCATTTTGTGAAAGAAATGTAAAACATGCTTTTCAAACAAAACAGAGGAGATTTTTACATTGACTTTTACATTTAGATAAATATACTATAAATTAGGAATAAAAATCGTGTTGCTTGGTAAAAGTAACCAGAGCAGCATCGCAGTGCTAAATTGCATTGCAGCATGAGGAGGAAATAAATGAAAAAAGAATGCATAAACTTTGCACCATTTTGACAGCATCCGCTTTACTTGCAATGTCTGTCACAGTATATGCAGCAGAAGGGGATAATACAGAGGCTGGATTTCAGCCTGCAGAAGAAGGGACTGTACAGTCTGCGGATACCGAGCAGACACAGGAGACAGCTTCAGAGCAGACAGAAGAGAAAGATCCGGAAGAAAACGGATTAGATTCTTTTATTTATATAAGAGAAAAAGAAGATAAAACAACCGGAAAAGCAAAAGTAAAAAAAAAAGTAACGATCGAAGAATTAAAAGAAGAGATCGATGCAAATCAGGTGCCGGAACTGGCAGCGGTTGTTTTTCAATTTTCAGATGAAGAGTTTGAGACAGAGGCACTGACGGAGAATACAACTGAATTTAAAACAGAAACTCAGTCAGAAACGACAGAATCTGAAAGTGAAACAGCAACGGAAACAGAGACAGAATCCGAGACAGACAAAGATTCAGAAATCGAGAAATATCCAACCGTAGAACTGAGTGATATGCAGAAAAGATATGGTCTATGAGGTAGCAGAGCTTGTTCCACAGACGGTTGTGATCTTCAACCAGTGTGAGCTGGAAAATAATCTGGTGTTTACAGACTGCAAGGAAGTGAAGGCAGTTACCGTTCTGAAAGCAGACACAGAGAAAGAACTGAAAAAAGCAATCCAGAAATACGACCTGGAAAAAAGAATATGCAGATTATCTTAAACTCCAGAGTGAAAAGAAATCTGCGTCAAAAGGACAGGCACGTACGACAAGTACATCAAGTTCAGGCAAAAGCCTTGCAGTGCCACAGACGTCCACTCAGAAAGAGAGTCAGACTTCCACTACACCGTCAAACCGTGTGGCAGGAAGCAGTTCAACATCGGGAAGCAGTTCTTCTTCAGGAAGCTCTGCTTATGGATCATCCGGCAGCTCCACATCAGGAAGCAGTTCGACATCCGGAACAACAACCGGACAGAAGGACGTTACATTCAAATTTGAGCCGGATGAGGTATACAGCGGAGAAGAGAGCATTTCAGCAACTTACAGCGTATCCAGCACAAAAGAGATTACATATGGAAAAGTAACGATTAACTATGATACCAATGCGATGAAATACGATGATTCCAATGCGGAGGACAGCGACGCACTGGAAGGTATGACGATCAAAGTTATCAAGCCGACAGACAGTGCTGGAACGGAAGGTAAGATTGTGATTGAATTTTCATCAACAACACCGAAAAAGCTGAAAGGAACTCTGGTAGATCTCTGGTTCAATCTGACAGGCAATGCAACAACCGGTCAGCAGTTCAATATCAGCATGACCGTAGATGAATTACGAAATGGATCGACCAATCTGACATCTGAAGTGGAGACAGCAAGTATGGTAGCACAGCCGGATGACGATGAAGAGACGGAAACGGAGACACCTTCTACAACCGCCACACCGTCCACAACGGCATCAACAAGCGCATCGCCTTCCACACTGACATCAGGTTCGAGTTCCACGACGACAACACAGAACGCACCAAAGACAGGCGATACAACCAATATCCCGGCTATGGTTCTTCTGATGGCAGGTTCGGCAGCAGTATATATCAAAGCAAGAAAGAGAGTATAGCAATAAATGTATAGACGAAACATAGCAGCGGCAGCAGCCGTCCTGTTTCTTTCTTCAGCCGTTGGCATTTCTGCCTATGCAGCACCACAAAAAAGACAACAGTGCGACAGAGACAGAGACTGAAACGGAAACAGAGACACAGACGGAAACGGAAACAGAAACCGAAACCGAGACAGAAACTCAGGAAACCGAAGCAGCGACAGAGCGAGAAGCAGGTTTTGTATCCATAGAAGAGATGCCGTTTGAAATCGAAACGGAAACTGAGACAGAAAGCAGCGATCAGACTGAGACAGAAACGGAAACGGAGCAGAAAATAGAGTCACCAAAAGTAGAACAGACTTTTCGTTTCTTTCAGGTAGAAAAGAAATATGCTGTATCAAAAAGAGATGATGTTTATCTCTATGAAAAGAAAAACACAAAATCCGATAAAGTAGGAAAGATCAATGCACTTGGCGTATTGCATATTCTGGAAGAAGACGACGATGGCGAATG
>VOFB01001805.1_pt1:62500-174870 | contig 174870 bp, 231 predicted proteins | sample 5384141 | NCBI WGS metagenome assembly VOFB01 (sample SAMN12384721, study PRJNA508395) | human gut metagenome | isolation source: healthy gut A | host: Homo sapiens
CCGTAAAAGGCAGTGGAGGACCGAACGCACATCCGTTGAAAAGGGTGGTGATGAGGTGTGGATAGGGGAGAAATTCCAATCGAACCCGGAGATAGCTGGTTCTCCTCGAAATAGCTTTAGGGCTAGCCCCGTATTAGTTTAGCGGAGGTAGAGCACTGAATTCCTAAGGGGGCGTCAAAGCCTACCAAGGGATATCAAACTCCGAATGCCGCATAAATGATGTACGGGAGTCAGACTGCACGAGATAAGTTGGGCAGTCAAAAGGGAAAGAGCCCAGACCTACAGCTAAGGTCCCAAAGTGGGTGTTAAGTGGAAAAGGATGTGGGATCTCTAAGACAACCAGGATGTTGGCTCAGAAGCAGCCATTCATTAAAAGAGTGCGTAACAGCTCACTGGTCGAGAGGTCCTGCGCCGAAAATGTCCGGGGCTGAAACACCACACCGAAGCCGCGGAACCGTAAGGTTGGTAGAGGAGCATTCTTAGGGAGGCGAAGCATTACCGTAAGGGGATGTGGATGCTAAGAAGAGAGAATGCCGGAATGAGTAGCGAGAGCAAGGTGGGAATCCTTGCGGCCGAATATCCAAGGTTTCAGGGTAAAGCTGATCTGCCCTGGGGAAGTCGGGGACCTAAGGCGAGGCCGAGAGGCGTAGCCGATGGACAACAGGTTGAGATTCCTGTACTACAGTATGACAGAACTGTGGGGACGCAGAAGGAGAGCACTACCTGGAATGGAATCCAGGGGCAAGCACAGGAGGGGTACGGCTGGAAAAACCGCCGTGCAACCCAAAGGTGTGACGCATACCGAACTAAAGTAGGGAAATGTGTGAGCCGGCTGCCGAGAAAAGCCGCTATTGTTTGTACTGTACCCGTACCGTAAACCGACACAGGTGGATGAGGAGAGAATCCTAAGGCCGACGGAAGAAGCATTGCTAAGGAACTCGGCAAAATTACCCTGTAACTTCGGGAGAAAGGGTGCCTCGAAAGAGGCCGCAGAGAATAGGCCCAAGCAACTGTTTAGCAAAAACACAGGTCTATGCAAAACCGCAAGGTGAAGTATATGGGCTGACGCCTGCCCGGTGCTGGAAGGTTAAGGGAGATGTCAGGAAACGAAGCCACGAACTTAAGCCCCAGTAAACGGCGGCCGTAACTATAACGGTCCTAAGGTAGCGAAATTCCTTGTCGGGTAAGTTCCGACCCGCACGAAAGGCGTAATGATTTGGGCGCTGTCTCGGCAATGCATCCGGTGAAATTGAAGTGCCAGTGAAGATGCTGGCTACCCGCGCCAGGACGGAAAGACCCCATGGAGCTTTACTCCAGCTTGACACTGGGGCCCGGTGTTGCATGTACAGGATAGGTGGGAGGCTGAGAAATGGTGACGCCAGTCGCCATGGAGCCGATGTTGGGATACCACCCCTGCGTTGCTGGATTTCTAACCAGCGGCCGTAATCCGGCTGGGGGACAATGTCAGGCGGGGAGTTTGACTGGGGCGGTCGCCTCCGAAAGGGTATCGGAGGCGCTCAAAGGTTCCCTCAGAATGGTTGGAAACCATTCGAAGAGTGCAAAGGCAGAAGGGAGCTTGACTGCGACACCGACGGGTGGAGCAGGTACGAAAGTAGGGCTTAGTGATCCGGTGGTATTAAGTGGGAATGCCATCGCTCAACGGATAAAAGCTACCCTGGGGATAACAGGCTTATCACTCCCAAGAGTTCACATCGACGGAGTGGTTTGGCACCTCGATGTCGGCTCATCGCATCCTGGGGCTGTAGTAGGTCCCAAGGGTTGGGCTGTTCGCCCATTAAAGCGGTACGCGAGCTGGGTTCAGAACGTCGTGAGACAGTTCGGTCCCTATCCGGCGCGGGCGCAGGATATCTGAGAGGAGCTGTCCTTAGTACGAGAGGACCGGGATGGACCGTCCGCTGGTGGACCGGTTGTCATGCCAATGGCACGGCCGGGTAGCCAAGACGGGAAGGGATAAACGCTGAAGGCATCTAAGCGTGAAGCCCCCCTCAAGATGAGATATCCCCCGCATAAGCGGTAAGACCCCTTGAAGACGACGAGGTAGATAGGGCAGAGGTGGAAGTGCAGTAATGCATGGAGCTGACTGCTACTAATCGGTCGAAGGCTTAACCAAGCACGAGAGTGTGAGGTTCAGGATAGAAGAAAAAAGATGTAGGATTTATAGTCTGTATGCGGTTTTGATAACCTTTAGAAAAGGCCCAGTGGCTCAGTTGGTTAGAGCGTCGCCCTGTCACGGCGAAGGTCGTCGGTTCGAGTCCGATCTGGGTCGTTTATGGGATCTTTAGCTCAGCTGGGAGAGCATCTGCCTTACAAGCAGAGGGTCATAGGTTCGAGCCCTATAGGTCCCATTAGCCATATATGGATGGATTCCCGATGTGGCCAATTGGGGACAGACTGATTTAAATCTGCTGCAAATTGCTTCGGTGGTTCGGCTTTGTATCTTAGCCTAAAAATAATTTAATATTTTTAACATATGGATCCATCAGACTGTAAATCTGCTGCAAATTTCGGTGGTTCGAATCCACCTCCATCCATTAATTTCATAACGCGGGGTGGAGCAGTCTGGAAGCTCGTCGGGCTCATAACCCGAAGGTCGTAGGTTCAAATCCTGCCCACTGCGTTTGAGCAAAAAATGGGAGGGCGGAAATTTGAAGAAAAATGATTTATATATGATTTCCGGAACGGAATATAAGGAAATGACAAAGGAAATCCTTGCACAGTCTGATTTGTGGGGGAGATTGAAAAAAGGCAGATCAGAAGCAAAAAGAAGCAGATCGGATGGTGATCGGGATCAAGCCGAATCTGGTGTCTCCGAGTGAGGCTTCTTACGGCGCAACGACGCATCCGGAGATTGTGGCGGGAATTATTGAATATTTGCAAGAAAGAAGTTGTCAACATATCGTGATGCTGGAGAGTTCCTGGGTTGGGGATAAAACTTCGGAATCTATGGAAGTCTGTGGATATGACAGGCTGGTTGAAAAATATAACGTACCATTTTGGGATATGCAGCTCGATGAAAGCAGTGAAGTGGATTGTGTCGGAATGAAACTTCAAATCTGCAACAGTGTGAGAAAGCTGGATTTTTTGATCAATGTTCCGGTTCTGAAGGGGCATTGCCAGACGAAGATTACCTGTGCTCTGAAAAATATGAAAGGTCTGATTCCAAATAAGGAGAAGAGGCACTTTCATAAGCTGGGTCTGCATAAACCGATCGCACATCTGAATGTGGGGATTCATCAGGATTTTATTGTAGTGGATAATATCTGTGGGGATCTGGATTTTGAAGATGGGGAAATCCGGTTGTTATGAACCGGATTCTGACAGCAAAAGATCCGGTTTTATGTGATACGTTTGTATGTCAGATGCTTTATTATAGGAGAGAAGACGTTCCATATCTGGTTATGGCGGAGGAGCTTGGTGTGGGTTCTACTGATCTGGAACATGCGAATCTGATACAGATCAGATTCGAAAAAAGGAACAAAAAGAAGAAGAACAAGGTTCAGAAGAAACGGCAAGTGGAAAAGATATCAACAGAAAAGCAAAAGAAGTGAAAGATATCCACAAAACAGTATGGAAGGGCTGGGAAGATGTGGATATTCCAAGGGAGCGAAAGATTGTTGAACTGCAGGATGCTGTCGAGGAAGTGGAGTCCTGCAGTGCCTGCTACGGGTATCTGATCCCGGCACTGGATATGCTGAAACAGGAAGGTTTGTTTGAGAAACTGGACTGTAAAATTGCTGTTGGACAGGGATACCGCGGTAAAAGCGGGAAACTGGGGGTCGGAAACTGTACTTGCAGGTTTGAGCATTTTGTAAAGGGATGTCCGCCGACGGAGATAGAAATTTATGAATATTTGAAGAAATATCTGATACAATATTAGAAATTAGAAAAATTATCCAATTCATCGAAAAACCCTTTGCTTTAGATATGGGGATATAAGATGCGTCCATTGAATTTACGCTTATATCAAATTTTGATAAAAACTTTTCATTTTTACTTGTGAAAGTGTTGCTGACATGGTATGATATTTTAAGACGTTGCATGGAGGGAGCTATGATTTAAGCGGATAAAATTGCAGCTTCGGTCTTGCAGTCGCAGATAACATCCATGTGATGTGCGTGGAAGTATATTGTCGGATTTTGGAACTTAATGGGAGGTATACAACTTAATTTGCTAATTTAAGTTTGCGGCCTCCCTGTTTTAAACGAGAGTTTGTTAAAAAATAGACAATATCAGTAAACTTATTCAGGAAAGGAGTAATTTATGAGCAGTAAGATTACCATCATCGGAGCTGGAAGCGTTGGATCTACAATTGCTTATACGTTATCTAATCAGGATATCGCATCTGAAATTGTCCTCATCGATATTAACAAGAAGAAAGCAGAGGGTGAGGTTCTGGATATTATCCAGGGAACCTGCTTCCGCGACCCGATCAATATCAAAGCAGGTGAATATGAGGATGCGAAAGATTCCAATATCGTTATCATCACCTCCGGTATTGCAAGAAAACCAGGACAGACACGTATTGAGCTTACACAGACAAATGTAAATATCCTCAAAGATATCACACCGAAAATTGTTAAAGAGGCACCAAATGCTCTCTACGTAATCGTAAGCAATCCGGTTGATATCATGACTTATGTATTCACAAAAATTTCCGGACTGCCGGAGAATCAGGTTGTTGGTTCCGGTACGATCCTGGATACAGCAAGACTTCGCTGTGGACTGGCAGAGCATTTTGATATTGCACAGAACAACATTCATGCCTATGTATTTGGTGAGCATGGCGATACTTCTTTCATTCCGTGGTCACGTGCACATATTTCCTGTGCAAACATTGATGAGTATACTACACTGATGAACAATATCGGCAAAGAAATCCCGACTCTGGATAAAGATGCGATGCTCGAATACGTACAGAAATCCGGCGGACAGATCATTGCAAAAAAAGGTGCTACATTCTATGCAGTATCTGCTTCTGTATGTCGTCTGTGCGGACTTCTGCTGTCTGCTTATGATTCTACCGCAACGGTATCTTCTATGATGCACGGTGAATACGGCATTGATGATGTATGCTTAAGTACACTGAGCATGATCGGTCCGAACGGTCTGAAAGGCAAAGTTCGGTACCTCTGACAGACGAAGAAGTTGAAAAACTGAAGAAGAGTGCAGATGCACTGAAATCTGTTATTGCACAGATCGAACTGTAAGATTTCAGCAGACAAAACACCATAGAGAAAGAAACTTGATGGATTTTGTACTGCGGTTGTCAAAAGACTGAACCGTTACAAATAATGGTATAAAGAATGTTTGAAAAATAACAGGGAATTTTAAGGTATGCAGTATGCGATACAGAACATTATATCCATGAAAATCAGAATTTTCAAAATTCTCTGTTATGTATAAAGTTACTATAAATAAAATATCGCAAATATGCGGCATCAGGAGGTAAAAATGGTTTACAGTTATTTTCCTGGATGTACTCTGAAAACAAAAGCGAAAGATCTGGATCGTTACGGCAGAGAATCTGCAAAAGCCCTTGGATTTGAGCTGGAAGAGATAGAAGACTGGCAGTGCTGCGGCGGCGTATATCCTCTTGGCAGCGATGAGATTGCCAGCAAACTTCTTCTGTTCGTGCATTAAATGATGCAAAAAAAAAAGGTCAGGATCTGGTAACTCTTTGTTCTGCCTGTCATCACGTAATCAAACGTGTCAATGATGATATGAAGAATGTAGAAGATATCCGTACCAGAGCCAACAATTATATGCAGCTTGAGCAGCCTTATGAAGGTGAGACAAATGTACTTCATTATTTAGAGGTACTGCGTGACAGAGTGGGATTTGATGAATTAAAGAAAAAAGTGGTAAAACCGCTGACAGGAAGAAAAAAATAGGTGCCTACTATGGCTGTCTGCTTCTTCGTCCAAGCTCAGTACTGGCATTTGATGACCCGGAAAATCCAACCATTATTGAAGATTTTATCCGTGCAATCGGAGCAGAACCTGTTATTTACGGTTACCGCAACGAGTGCTGCGGAGGATATATTTCCCTGAAAAGAAAAAGAAATGAGCGGAAAAATGGTTGACCGCATCATGGATTCTGCAGCCGGAATGGGAGCAGAAGAACTGATCACCGCATGTCCGCTGTGCCTGTATAATCTGAACACCAGCACAAGTGCAAACAAGCTTCCGGTTCATTACTTTACAGAACTGCTTGCAGAGGCACTGGGTCTGAAAGAGGAGGTGCAGGAATAATGAAAACAGCAAGAGATAATGCAGAAAAAGATCAAAGAGATCAGCGGTGCAAATCCTCAGAAATGTATGAGATGTGGAAAATGCTCTGCTTCCTGCCCATCTTACAATGAAATGGATATCAAGCCACATCAGTTTGTATCCTATGTAGCAGAAGAAAATATTGATGCATTGATGCAGTCCGAAACTCTGTGGAAATGTCTTTCCTGCTTCGCATGTGTAGAGCGTTGTCCAAGAGATGTAAAACCGGGAAAACTGATCGATGCAGCAAGACAGATGGTTGTGCGTCAGAGAGGTGCAGATTATCTGAAAGCAGAAGAAATACCAGAACTTCTGGATCCGGAACTGCCACAGCAGCTTCTGGTAAGTGCGTTCAGAAGATATAAGAGATAAATGAGAGAAAGTTGGAGGTGAACTCATTGCAGAGAATCGGTGTATTTGTCTGTCATTGCGGAAGTAATATCGCCGCTACGGTAGACGTGAAAAAAGTTGTGGACATTGCAAAACTGGAGCCAGGAGTTGTTCATGCAGAAGACTATCAGTATATGTGTTCTGAAGCAGGACAGGCAAAAATAGATGCTGCAATTAAAGAAAAAGGTCTGACAGGAATGGTAGTATGTTCCTGTTCACCACGTATGCACGAAACAACATTCAGAAAAGCAGCTGAAAGAGCTGGCCTGAATCCATACATGGTGGAGATTGCCAATATCCGTGAACATTGTTCCTGGATCCACAAAGATATGGAAGAGGCAACAAAAAAAGCTGTGATCCTGATGAGAGCAGCAGTAGCAAAAAGTAAACCTGAACACACCGCTGCAGCCGGGCGAAAGCCTTGTAACAAAACGTGCACTGGTTATCGGTGGCGGTATCGCAGGTATCCAGACAGCTCTGGATATTGCAGATGCAGGTTATGAAGTAGATATCGTAGAGAAGACCCCAAGTATCGGCGGAAGAATGTCCCAGCTGGACAAAACCTTCCCGACACTTGACTGTTCTGCATGTATCCTGACGCCAAAGATGGTGGAAGCTTCCGCACATGAAAAGATCACCATTTATACATACAGTGAAGTAGAAAAAGTCTCCGGTTTCGTAGGCGACTTTACCGTTGATATCCGGAAAAAAGCAAGAAGCGTTGATATGGACAAATGTACCGGATGTGGCGTATGCCAGGAAAAATGTCCGTCCAAGAAGATACCGAGCGAATTTAACCGCGGACTGAATAACAGAAGTGCGATCTACACACCATTTGCACAGGCAATCCCGAATGTGCCGGTAATCGACCGCGAACACTGTACAAAATTTAAAACCGGAAAATGCGGTGTCTGCTCAAAGGTATGTCAGGCAGGGGCAATTGATTACGATCAGAAAGATGAGATCGTTACACAGAAATACGGTGCAATCGTAGTTGCTACCGGTTTTGATACCATCAAACTTGACAAATATGATGAATATGCATACAATCAGAGCCCGGATGTTATTACATCTCTGGAACTGGAACGTATCATGAACGCTGCAGGTCCGACAAAGGGACATCTGGAGCGTATGTCAGATGGAAAAGCACCAAAGAAAATGGTATTTGTACAGTGTGTCGGATCAAGATGTTCCGATGACAGAGGAAAGAGCTACTGCTCCAAGATCTGTTGTATGTACACCGCAAAGCATGCGATGATGATCCGTGACAAATATCCGGATACAGATGTAACAGTCTTTTATATTGATGTCCGTACGCCTGGTAAAAACTTCGATGAGTTCTATCGCCGTGCGGTAGAAGAATATGGCGTTCACTACATCAAAGGCCAGGTAGGAAAGGTTGTTCCGCAGGAAAACGGACAGCTGCTTGTACAGGCTTCTGACCTTCTGGACAACAAACAGATCCTGATGGAAGCTGACATGGTTGTTCTGGCAGCAGCAATCGAGCCGAACCCGGATGTTCGTAAGATCGCAACCATGCTGACAGCAAGTATGGATACCAACGACTTCTTTACCGAGGCACATGCAAAACTCCGTCCGGTAGAGTCCCCGACCGCAGGTATCTTCCTTTCCGGTGTATGCCAGGGACCGAAAGATATTCCGGAGACAGTAGCACAGGCTGGTGCCGCAGCAGTAAAAGCAATTGGTCTGCTTGCAAAAGACAAACTGATGACCAACCCATGTACCGCAAAATCTGATGAACTGCTGTGTAATGGATGTTCTACATGTGCAAATGTTTGCCCTTACGGTGCAATCAGCTATATTGACAAAGAAGTAAACGACCACGGTATCCGTGAAGTACGCCGTATTGCCCAGGTAAACAGTGCTCTGTGTCAGGGCTGTGGTGCTTGTACCGTAGCCTGCCCATCCGGTGCGATGGATCTGCAGGGATTCTCCAACAGACAGATTATAGCGGAGGTAGATGCAATATGTCGATAGAAGCAAAAGAAGAATTCAGACCGAAGATTGTGGCGTTCTGCTGTAACTGGTGCAGCTACGCAGGAGCCGACCTGGCTGGAAGCAGCCGTCTTGGTTACCCGGCAGATGTAAAGATCATCCGCGTACCATGCTCCTGCCGTGTAAATCCAATGTTTATCCTCCGTGCCTTTGAAAAAGGTGCTGACGGCGTGATCATGTGCGGATGTCATCCTGGAGACTGTCACTACAGCACCGGTAACTACTATGCAAGAAGACGTATGACCCTTCTGTTCTCCATGCTCGACTACATCGGAGTGGAAAACGGACGTACCCGTGTAGAATGGGTGTCTGCGGCTGAAGGTGTGAAATTCTCCCAGACTATGAATGAGTTTGTAGAGAAGATCCATTCACTTGGTAAGAACGTAAGATTGGAGGATTTAAGATGCAGGAAGAATTAATCAACCGTGCGAAAGAACTGCTGGCAGACGGAACAGTAGCCCGGGTTCTTGGCTGGAAAGCCGGAGATCTGCCTTATAATCCGGAACCATCTTATTTTGAAAACGAAGACCAGCTGAAGAATTTTGTATATAACGGATTCTGCGGTGCAAACTTAAGCAAATATATGATCGAAGCTTCCAAACTGGAAGGCAAGACACTGGTTTGTTTAAAACCATGTGATACATACAGCTTTAATCAGCTGATCAAAGAGCATCGTGTAGACCGTGAGAAAGCTTATATCATCGGTGTTGGATGTAAAGGTAAACTGTCCATCGAAAAGATCAGAGAGCAGGGAATCAAAGGTATCGAAAGCATTTCCGGTGCAGAGATCACAGATGAGGCAGAAACACTGACTATTCAGACAATCTATGGTGAGAAGACCTGCACTTATGCATCTGCAATGCTGGAACGCTGCCATGTCTGCAAAGGAAAAGAGCATATGATCTATGATGAGCTGATCGGCGAATCCAAAGACACAAAAGATGCAGATCGTTTTGCAGAAGTAGAGAAGATCGAAGCAATGAGCCCGGAAGAAAAATTTGCATTCTTCCAGAACGAATTAAGCAAATGTATCCGCTGCAATGCCTGCCGTAATGTCTGTCCAGCCTGCAGCTGCAGAAAATGTGTTTTCGACAGCAATAAGTTTGACAGTGCGCAGAAAGCAAATGTGGATTCTTTCGAAGAGAAGATGTTCCATATCATCCGTGCATTCCATGTGGCAGGAAGATGTACAGACTGCGGTGAGTGCAGCAGAGTCTGCCCTCAGGGAATTCCCCTTCACCTGTTTAACCGTAAGTTTATCAAGGATATTGACAAATTCTACGGAGAATATCAGGCAGGAGAGGATACAGATTCGAAAGCACCACTGACAAACTTTACATTTGACGATGTAGAGCCAGGTATAGTGGCAGAAAGGGGATAATGTATGTATAAGATAGCAAAAGAAAATCTGTCGGCATTATTCCGTGCAATCGCAGAAACAAAAAAGAACTGTATCTGCCGATCAGAAGAGCAGGACAGGTAAATTTCGGACCTTGGGCGAAGACGCAGAAGTTGACGTTGAAACTTTAAAGACCGTAAAATCTCCAAAAGATGTATTCTTTCCACAGAGCGAAAATCTGTATAGCTGTGAGAGAGAAGGCAAAGATATCAAGATCGAGCCTCAGGCATTACAGGATCAGGAGTTTGTTGTATTTGGCATGAAAGCCTGCGACATCAAAGGTGTAGAAGTACTGGATAAAGTATTTTTAGCTGATCCGATCGATACATTTTATGCTGCAAGAAGAGAACACGGAACCATCGTTGCCATGGCATGTCATGAGCCGGAAGAATCCTGCTTCTGTAAAGTATTCGGCATCGACTGTGCAGATCCGGAAAAATCAGCGGCAGACGTTGCTGTATGGATGCTGGGCGATGACCTGATCTGGAAAGCAATCACAGAAAAAGGTGAGGCACTGACAAAAGCAGTGGAAAGCCTGCTTGAAAATGCAGATGCCGACAGCGACAAGCTGGAAGAAGAAAAGAACAACATCCGTGCGATCGTAGAAAGACTTCCCGTATAGCAATCTTTCCCTGGAAGGATGGGGCGGAGACAAACTGGAAGAGAAATTCAATTCTCCGAAATGGGAAGAGCTGTACAAACCATGTCTTGCATGTGGAACCTGTACTTTTGTATGCCCGACCTGCCAGTGCTACGATATCAAGGATTATGATACAGGACACGGTGTTCAGAGATACCGTTGCTGGGATTCCTGCATGTACTCTGATTTCACCATGATGGCTCATGGAAATAACCGTACCACACAGATGCAGAGATTCCGTCAGCGTTTTATGCACAAGCTGGTTTACTTCCCGGACAACAACGATGGAATGTATTCCTGCGTCGGATGCGGACGCTGCGTGGAGAAATGCCCGTCCTCTTTAAATATCGTTAAAGTTATCAAAAGCATGGGAGGTGAACAGTAATGAGCGAATGTACCTGTCATAAAAATTACACGCTGGATACCCTGATTCCAAAGGTTGGCGTGAACACAAAGATCACGCAGGAGACACCGGATGTAAAAACATTCCGTGTAACTGCTCCGGGCGGCGGAAAACTGTTCGAACATATGCCGGGACAGTGTGCAATGGTATGTGTACCGGGTGTCGGAGAGGCAATGTTCTCCATTACTTCATCCCCTACAAATAAAGAATATCAGGAATTCAGTATTAAAAAATGTGGTGTACTGACAGACTGTCTGCACAGCCTGGAAGTTGGCGATGAGATTACTGTCCGTGGACCTTACGGAAATAATTTCCCGGTAGATACAGAGCTGAAAGGCAAAAATCTGCTGTTTATCGCCGGTGGTATCGGACTTGCACCACTTCGTTCTGTTATCAACTATGTACTGGATAATCGTGATGACTACGGAACGGTTGACATCCTGTACGGATCACGTTCCGCAGATGACCTCGTAAAACTGAAAGAGATCCAGGAAGTATGGGCAAAGACTCCGGGTGTCAATGTACATCTGACGATAGACCGTCCGCAGGAGGGCTGGGATGGCCATGTAGGATTTGTTCCGACTTACCTGAAAGAAATCGGTTTTTCAACAGACAAGACCGCTCTGATCTGCGGCCCGCCGATCATGATCAAATTCGTTCTGGCAGGACTGGAAGAGCTGGGCTTCTCCAGAGATCAGGTATATACAACACTGGAGCTTCGTATGAAATGCGGTGTTGGAAAATGCGGCCGTTGCAATATCGGATCCAAGTACGTCTGCAAAGACGGTCCGGTATTCCGCTGCGATGAAGTAGACGAGTTGCCGAACGAGTACTAAGAAAAGGATCACTAGACAAAGTACAGAAAGGAATGGTACGACAAAATGCAGGAAATGGTAAACGTATATTTTTTCGGTAAAAAATATAGTGTGCCCGCAGAACTGACCATTATGACCGCTATGGAGTATGCCGGTTACACTTTAAAGAGAGGATGCGGCTGCCGACACGGATTCTGCGGAGCCTGCGCAACAATCTACAGAATCAAAGGTGAAAACGAGCTGAAAACCTGTCTGGCCTGTCAGACACAGGTGCAGGAAGGCATGTATGTGGCAAGTATCCCATTCTTCCCGACCGATAAGAGAACATACGATATCGAAGAGATCAAACCGATGCTCAGAGAGTCATGATGGATCTGTATCCGGAAATCTACAGCTGCGTTGGATGTAACGCCTGTACAAAAGCATGTACTCAGGATTTAAATGTAATGCAGTACATCGCATATGCACAGAGAGGTGAGCTGGAGAAATGTGCAGAAGAATCCTTTGACTGCGTAAGCTGCGGCTGCTGTTCCGTAAGATGTCCGGCAGGAATTTCCCACCCGATGGTAGGTCTTCTGGCAAGACGTCTCACCGGAAAATATATTGCACCGGAAGCAAAACATCTGACAAAGAGAGTGGAAGAGATCCACGAAGGGGCATATGATGATCTGATTGAGCAGATCATGCAGAAACCGATCACAGAAATGGAAGAACTTTACAACAACAGAGATATTGAGAAATAAGGAGGGCGTAAAACATGTATGCACCATATCCAGAAAATATGATGGAATCTATCAAAAAGGTAGAGGCTACAAGAGCACAGCGTATGGCAACAGAGCCAAGACGTCTGAGAGCAGATGAGAAAGATGCTCTTCTGAAAAAATTCCATCCAGATTATAACCCAGACGCATTTGCAGAAATCAAAGTAGGACCGAACAAAGGACAGAAAGCTCCTCTGGAACTGGCAGAAATGCTTCATTCAACAAGCCGTCTGATCAACGAAAAAATTGACCTTACAAAAATTGATTATGACGTAGATGTACTTGTGATCGGCGGTGGTGGAGCAGGTTCTTCTTGTGCCATTGAAGCACACAATGCAGGTGCAAACGTAATGATCGTTACAAAGCTTCGTATTGGTGATGCCAACACCATGATGGCTGAAGGCGGAATCCAGGCAGCTGACAAAGAAAACGATTCTCCTGTACAGCATTATCTGGACTGTTTCGGTGGCGGACATTTTGCTGCAAAACCGGAGCTGGTAAAAAGACTGGTTATGGAAGCTCCGGATGCTATCAAATGGCTCAACGACCTTGGTGTTGAATTTGACAAACAGGCAGACGGAACTATGGTAACCACCCATGGTGGCGGTACTTCCAGAAAGAGAATGCATGCTGCAAAGGACTACTCCGGAGCAGAGATCATGCGTACTCTGCGTGATGAAGTGATCAACCGCGCAATCCCGGTTGTTGAATTTACATCAGCAGTAGAACTGATCAAAGATGAAAAAGGTCAGGTTGCAGGAGCTGTTCTTCTGAACATGGAAACAGGTGACTATTCTGTTGCAAGAGCAAAAACAGTAGTAATCGCAACCGGCGGTGCAGGAAGAATGCATTATCAGGGATTCCCGACCTCCAATCACTACGGTGCAACTGCCGATGGTCTGGTTCTGGGATACAGAGCAGGTGCTGCCCTTCTTTATCAGGATTCTATCCAGTACCATCCAACAGGTGCAATCTATCCATCACAGATCATTGGTGCACTGGTAACTGAGAAAGTTCGTTCCGTTGGTGCACAGCTTGTAAATGCAAACGGTGAAGCTTATATTCATCCGCTTGAGACCCGTGACGTAAATGCATCCGGTGTTATCCGCGAATGTGAAGAAGGCCGTGGCGTAGATGTTCCAGGCGGACTGAAAGGTGTATGGCTTGACACTCCTATGATCGAGATCCTTGGTGGCGAAGGCACCATTGAGAAGAGAATTCCGGCTATGTTCCGTATGTACATGAACTACGGTATCGATATGAGAAAAGTTCCGATCCTGATCTATCCGACACTGCATTATCAGAACGGTGGTCTGGAAATCACAGGGGACGGATTCACAAAAGAAATCCCGAACCTTCTGGTTGCCGGAGAAGCTGCAGGCGGAATCCACGGAAGAAACAGACTGATGGGTAACTCCCTTCTGGATGTTATCGTATTTGGTAGAAACGCCGGTAAGAAAGCAGCTGCAAAATGCAAAAATGTTGAGCTGGGTGAAATGAACCTGGATCATGTAAAAGCGTATGATGAGGAACTGAAAGAAGCAGGAGTAGAAACAAACGAAGTATCTCCGATGCTGCTTCCTCATTATGCAAGACATGAAAGAAAAATCACAGGTGAAGTGGTAAGTGCATAATTAAGTAAAAAGATGCTATAAAACCACTCTTGTGCAAGCACATCGTGGTTTCAGGATTTTGATCCTGGCATCATTATATTTTCATTTACGGGAGCTGTCATGAGCAGCTCCTGTAGATAATGAGAGGAGAAATAACATGCGTGAAATTCAGGCAAGCCAGATTACAGATGTAGTGGAAAAGCTCTGTATCGAAGCAAATGAGCATCTTCCGGAAGATGTAAAATGCGCGATTAAAAACTGCAGAGCGTGCGAAGACTGGGAAATTGCCCAGGGAGTACTGGACAAGATCATTGAGAATTATGAAATCGCTGATACACAGTGCGTACCGATCTGTCAGGATACCGGTATGGCCTGTGTTTTCCTGGAAATCGGTCAGGACGTACATTTGGTAGGCGGAGATCTGACTGATGCTATCAATGAAGGAGTTCGCCGCGGATATGATAAAGGATATTTTAGAAAATCTGTAGTAAAGGATCCGGTACGTCGTGGAAACACCGGAGACAATACACCGGCTATGATCTATACAGAGATTGTTCCGGGAGAAAATATCAAGATCACCGTAGGACCGAAAGGATTCGGAAGCGAAAACATGAGTGCGATCCGTATGTTCAAGCCTTCTCCAGGTCTTCAGGGAATCAAGGATTTCATTATTGAGGTAGTTGAAACAGCAGGCCCTAACCCATGCCCGCCGATGGTAGTCGGTGTTGGTATCGGCGGAACTTTCGATAAAGCAGCACTGCTGGCTAAAAAAGCACTGATGCGTCCGATCGATTCTGAAAATCCGGATCCGTTCTATGCAGATCTGGAAGAAAGAAATGCTGGAGAAAATCAATGAACTTGGTATCGGACCACAGGGATTTGGCGGAAAGACCACAGCTATCGGACTGAATATCGAGACTATGCCTACCCATATCGCAGGTATGCCATGTGCAGTTAACATCAACTGCCATGTAACCCGTCATAAAACGGAGGTGCTCTAATCATGGAGAGAAGACATATTACACTGCCTCTTACTGAGGAACTGGCCAAAACACTGCATGCAGGTGACACCGTTTATCTGACAGGAACCATTTATACATCACGAGATGCAGGACATAAACGTATGTGTGAAGCACTGGCAAAAGGAGAGAAGATTCCTTTTGATCCCACAGATGCTACCATCTACTATGTAGGACCGACACCTGCAAAACCAGGTCAGGTTATCGGATCTGCCGGACCGACTACCAGCGGTCGTATGGATGCATATGCACCGACGATGATGTCTGTAGGCGCAAGAGGAATGATCGGTAAGGGCGCACGTCTTCCGGAAGTGGTAGAAGCCATGAAAAAATATAGTGGCGTATACTTCGGAGCCATCGGCGGAGCCGGCGCTCTGCTTGCAAAATGCATCAAAAAAGCAGAACTGATCGCATACGAAGATCTCGGAGCAGAAGCATTGAGAAAACTGTATGTAGAAGATATGCCTTTATTTGTTATCATCGACTGCGAGGGAAATAACCTGTACGATGAAGGACGTAAAGCTTATCTGGATACACAGGATAAATAAAAGTTACGGCGGAGGTTTGTGAATGTGCAAATGAACGCTGTGAGAATAGGTGTATGAAATAGGACGCCATAATGGTTCGAAAACAATCTCCTGACACGCTTCGTTTCCTGTTCGGTTCGCTCGTGTGTTAGCCGCCCTTTGCCTGAACTCGCCTCTTCGAGGCTCAGACAGCGGCTCTTGGGGGCGGAAACATCGCAAACCTCACGACGGAAGCCTTGCTATCGTCAGTACGATTTGTTTTCGAATTCATTATGGCTGCATTGTTTGCAAGCTATTTTTACAATACCGTTAGTTGCACATTACCCAAAGCTCCTGGCCTGCCAGGGGTCGCTGAAGCGGAAGGTTTTAAAAAAATATAAGATTATATAATGCCAGAGGTACTATGACGGAGACTTGCTGTTGTCACTGTGCCTCTGGTTTTTGTTTTTCAGCACAATATACATTAAAAAGAATTGCTTGATTTTGTGGAAAAATGTATTAAGATAGAGATAACTATTCGGCAGCTTTACAGTTGCGATAAGGTTTGAGCTGTATGAAGTTATTACAGACAGAGATACAAGAACTGAAACAAAAAGACGAAAGAAAAGGAGGGCAGACGAGATGGGAGAGTTATTTGACAAACTGGCAAACTATGGAAATTCCGGTATCTATCCGTTTCATATGCCGGGGCATAAAAGACAGAAAACGGTTGATTTTAATCCATATAAAATTGACATCACAGAGATAGAAGGGTTTGACAATCTGCATCATGCCGAAGGTGTTCTCTTGGAGGCACAGAAAAAGCGGAAAAACTTTATGGTTCGGAAGAATCGCATTTTCTGATTAACGGCAGCACGGCGGGCATCTTAAGTGCTGTTTCTGCATGTGCGAAAAAGACCGTTCTGATTGCACGTAACTGCCACAAAGCAGTTTACCATGCAGCACTGATCCGAAATCTGGATGTATATTATGTTTACCCGGAAATTCAAGAAGAATTTATGTTAAATGGCGGTATCAATCCAGCAGATGTGGAGCGTTCTCTTGAGGAGCATCCGGAAATCGAGGCGGTCGTGATTACTTCGCCAACTTATGATGGCATTGTTTCGGATGTGAAGAGAATTGCAGAAATTGCACATGCACATGAAAAACCATTGATCGTGGATGAAGCTCATGGAGCACATTTCGGATTTTCCAAATATTTCCCGGAAAATTCCGTGCATCTTGGGGCAGATATCGTGATCCACAGTCTTCATAAAACGCTGCCTTCTTATACACAGACAGCACTGATCCATATCAACGGAAAACTCGTTGACCGTCAGAAAGTCCGGATGTTTCTGCAGATGTACCAGACCAGCAGCCCGTCCTATATTCTGATGGCTGGAATAGATGAATGCATTCATTATGTGGAAGAGCAGGGAACAGATGCTTTTGATAAATTTGCTGAGAGGCTGAATCGCATTTATAAAAGGGCAAAAGAATTTCGTTCCATTCATTTGGTGGATGAGAGCATTGTCGGAAAAAACAGTATTTATGATTTCGATCGTTCGAAGCTGATTTTTTCTGTAAAAAAATGCGGAATCGCCGGAAATGAACTTCAGAAAATGCTGCTTCGTACTTACAATATCGAAATGGAAATGGCAGCGGGAAATTATGTACTGGCACTGACCTCGCTGTGTGACACGGATCAGGGCTTTCACAGACTGTTTTATGCCGTAAAAGGTATTGATGAACAGATCAACCGTTTCCAGACCGCAGAAAGCAAAAAAGAAGGTAACTGGATTGAAGATGGAGTTACAAGAAATACTATCATTTGCACGATGAATAAAGCATTTGAATCCCAGAAAGAAAGCGTGGCTTTGCAGGAAAGTGAGGGACGGATTTCCGGGGAATTTCTGTATCTTTATCCACCTGGAATCCCGATGATCGTGCCGGGAGAGAAGATAGATGGCACACTTCTGAAAAAACTGGAAGGGTATAAGAAGAAAGGCTTTCAGTTCCAGGGGGTGAGGGATTATGGAGGAGAGAAGATTGAAGTGGTGAAGTAAATAAAAATTGACCGTTGGTTTCCTAGCAGGTGTAAGGAATGGAAGTGTCAGGTGTTTTAAAATACTGTTTACAAATGAACAGTATTGCATGTGCAAATGAACGAATTCCCGAAGGGCACGTAAAAGTGCCTTCTTGGGAATTGTTCATTTTGCACATTGCTGTACATTTTTGAACAGTCATAGTTTTTAAAAACACTTCATATCATATTTTACACGCTGGCAGGAAACAGCCTTTTGCCACGCTGGTGCACGCAGAAAGTTTTTAGAATCAAAACGTTCCGCATCAAGATAGTAAAAAGCAGAGGCACAGTGACGGCGGCAAATTTTCGTTACTTTACTTCTGCTTTTTAATGTTCTGTATTTTGGCTTGAGAAAGCTTTTCGCTTAAGCACTCACTGACAGGCCAGGAGCTTTTGACAATGTGCAGACGAACTGCATTGTAAAACATGGTGCGTAAAATAATACAGCCATGATGAATTCGAAAACAAATCGCTCTGACGGTAGCAAGGCTTCCGTCATGAGGTTTGCGATGTTGCCGCCCCAAAGAGCCGCTGTTTGAGCCTCGAAGAGGCGAGTTTAGGCGAAGGGCGGCTAACAGGCGAGCGAACCGAACAGGAAACGCAGCGTGTCAGGAGATTGTTTTCGGATCATCATAGCGTTATATTTTACATATAAGTTTTCTTAAGGCCCATCTTCTTGCCCTTCGGACAAGAAGCATCCCTCGCTCTAAAGAGCTCGGTCAATTTTTATTTGGATGTTTTTGAAAAAGAAACAAAAAGGTTGACACGCATCACATACGCAAGTATAATAAACACAAACAAAATCAACACATCAAATCTTATTCGATATTCTATGCCATTCGGCAGGAAAATCCACAAATCAAAAAGCCTGCACGAAGCGGCTGAAAAATTATGTAATGGCATCTTTTGGTCTAATACGATTGTACGAGAGGAAATCTCGATACAGTTCAAGGTATTTGCGGAAAATGTAAAAATACAGCTCAGATACAAAACAGATGGCTTCGTATACAGGTAAAAAATACAGAAAAAGGAGCGAGGCTTATGGGGCAAAAAAGATATTACAGAAAAGGTATTGGAAGATTATAATGATGTTTTTGCAGATATCATAAATGGATTATTATTTGATGGAGTTCAAGAAATCAAACCGGAAGCTCTGGAAAATACAACCGTTCATGCACAGTACAAGGCTGAAGATGGCAAGGTTCATGAACTGGAGGTGATATTGCAAAAATACTGGAAAGAGGAAAAGGTAGAACTTGCAATCTGTGGGATTGAGAACCAGAGCAAGGTGGAGAAGAACATGCCGTTTCGCATCGTTGGATATGATGGGGCGGCATATCGGAATCAGTTACAGCAGGAAAGAAAAAAAATGCTACCGGTGGTGACAATTGTATTGTATTTTCGGGACAGACAGGCATTGGAACAGCAGAAAAAGATCAAAGAACTGATGGAAATACCTAAATGTCTGGATAGATATGTAAATGATTACCAGATGCATGTTTTTGAGGTTGCATGGCTGACAGAAGAGCAGATCAGTCACTTCCGCAGTGACTTTAAAGTAGTGGCGAAATTTTTTTTTGTACAGAAAAGAAAAAACAGAGATTATATACCGGATGATCCAACAGAGATCCGGCATGTGGATGAAGTGCTGAAGCTTTTGCAGGTCATGACAGGAGATAGACGTTATGAGGAAATTTTCAGGAAAAAAAGAAGGAAGGGTGCACAGTATGTGTGATGTGGCAGAAAGGTTAGAGCAAATGGGTATTGCCAAGGGAATCGAGATTGGCAGGAGTGAAGGAAGAACAGAAGGAAAAATCGAAGGCAAGATCGAAGGCAAAATACTGGTATACAGGAATTTGTGCCGGGAAGGTTTTGATGAGAAAGAAGCCAGGAGACTTACGGAGTTGCCGGAAGATGTGAGTTTGGAACAAAAATAAGTGAGATACTGGTGATAAATATTTTTTTACAAAAAGAAGAATGGGAGATTGTAGAAATTTCAAAAACAATGTAAATCAGCAAGTAAAGCAAGAATGCCTTGAATGAGATAGAGTACAATAGAGGTATATTAATTCTCATAGAATTATAGTGCCCATTCAAGGCATTTTTAAATCAGAAGTGAGATAATTTCCGCCTGTAGGCGGTGAGCAACAAAAAATATCAGAAGTATTCTTGGAAACAAGTAAGGAAAAACATGGGAAAAATATTTTATATGATGGGCAAAAGTTCATCGGGAAAAGACACGATTTTTAAGGAAATATTGAAAAAAAGAAATTAAATCTGCACCAGATCGTACTGTATACGACAAGGCCGGCAAGAGCGAATGAGACGGATGGTGTGCAGTATCATTTTGTGGATGAAAAAGGCTTTCAGAGCTTCAGGATGCCGGGAAGGTGATTGAGCTGCGGGCATATCAGGTCGTTGGTGGAGTCTGGAAATATTTTACGGTAGACGATGAGCAGACAGATCTGGATACAAAAGATTATCTGGCAATCGGAACATTGGTTTCCTATGAAAAACTGCGGGATTATTATGGGGCAGAACGGATTGTGCCGATTTATGTCGAGGTTGAGGACGGGATGCGTCTGGCAAGGGCCTTGGATCGGGAACGCAGTCAGATAAAGCCGAATTATGATGAGATGTGTCGGCGTTTTCTGGCAGACAGTGCTGATTTTTCGGAAGAAAACCTGGAGAAGGCAGGAATAAAAAAGCGTTTTCAGAATAAGAACTGCAGAAGTGTGTTGAGAAGATTACAGAATTTATTTTTCAGAGTAAATAATGTATAAAGCCATGAGTGACTTCGATTTGAACGCAGATAAGCATTCCCCCGCTTCAAGTGCGCAGAGCACTAAGCGACTGCGTTCATGAGCAAGTAGCGAAGCGGACTGTAAATACCGATCCGCATTACTGTCTGAGGGGAGGAAGAGGGATGCTGCTGTCACACAGAACATCTGTAAAAATCCGGCCGGAATATTCCAATATCACAGGGCATATGTGTTATGTAGCTTCCAAAATCTGGAATATCTGCAACTATGAACGGCATCATTATAAAGAGCCGGAACAGCTTTCCTAGAATGGACATTATTTATCTATTGATCTTGGACTTCATATGCTCTGGTAACTCAGTTACCGAGTAGTTCACAATGACGCTCTGAACTTTCCACATTAAAAAAGCAGGTATTCACGCTGCTTTTTTTTGATTTCTAGTGAATCTTCTGCATCTATCCACATCTGTAAATTCTCATCAGGATATAATCTTACATAATAAAACTGGTCAGGCGTTTACAGGTATCTTTTTTCAAAAAGAAATGTATCGTAAAGAAAAAAACTCTAGGTAAAGCCGCTTATTTATGATATAATAGAAAATCATTGGGTATACGAATGATAAAATCAGAGAGGGGTGAGCATATGCCTGGATTTGAGGAAATCGTAGGACATGAGCAGATTGTTACGCATCTGAAAAGTGCGATGAAACTTGGGAAGGTGTCCCATGCGTATATATTGAGTGGAGAAAAGGGATGCGGCAAAAAGCTGCTGGCAGATGTTTTGCGGAAACACTGCAGTGTGAAAAGGGAGGCACAGAGCCTTGTGGCAGCTGCCATTCTTGTGTACAGGCACAGAGCGGCAACCATCCTGACATCATACATCTGATGCACTAAAAGCCAAACAGCATCAGCGTGGATGATGTGAGAACACAGATTGTGAACGATGTATTGATCAAGCCATACAGTGGAAAATATAAAATTTATATTGTGCCGGATGCGGAGAAAATGACAGCGGCTGCACAGAATGCACTTCTGAAGACAATCGAGGAGCCACCTGCATATGCAGTGATTCTGCTGCTTGCAAACAATGCATCAGCACTTCTGCCGACCATCTTATCAAGATGCGTTATGCTTTCTTTGAAACCGGTCGCAGACGATAAAGTCAAGCAGTATCTGATGGAGCATGTACAGGTGCCGGATTATGAGGCGGATGTCTGCGTGGCATTTGCACAGGGCAATATCGGAAAAGCCGTACAGCTGGCAACATCGGACAGCTTTAATGAAATCAAAAATTCAGCACTTCATCTGCTGAAAAATGTATCTAAGATGGAGATCAACGATATTATCGCAACGGTGAAATCCGTATCCGAATTTAAGATTGATATTCAGGATTATCTGGATTTTCTGGCGGTGTGGTATCGTGACATCCTGTATTTTAAAGCGACAAGAGACAGCAATGGGCTCATTTTTAAAGATGAGCTGAATGTGATCACCGATCAGATCAATAAAAGTTCCTACGAAGGTATCGAAAATATTCTGCGGGGACTCCAGACAGCGAAAACGCGTCTGAATGCAAACGTTAATTTTGATCTGACCATGGAACTGCTGTTTCTTCTTATAAAGGAGAATTTGGTATAATGATAAAAATTGTTGGTGTCCGTTTTCGCACGGCCGGGAAGATTTATTACTTTGATCCGAAAAAACTGCCGATCAAAAGGGAGACCATGTGATCGTTGAGACAGCAAGAGGAATCGAATACGGCAGCGTCGTAGCCAATCAAAGGAGATTCCGGATGACGAAGTAGTTCAGCCGCTGAAAGCCGTTATGCGTATCGCAACACCGGATGACGATGCAAGAGTAGAACGCAATTTGGCAAAGGAAAAGGATGCTATGCGTATCTGTGCCGAGAAGATCCGCAAACATAAGCTGGATATGAAGCTGATCGATGCAGAATATACGGATAACAACAAAGTCCTGTTTTATTTCACGGCGGACGGCAGAATCGATTTCCGTGATCTGGTAAAAGATCTGGCATCCGTATTTAAGACACGTATCGAGCTTCGTCAGATCGGTGTGCGGGATGAGACAAAACTGCTTGGAGGTATCGGCATCTGCGGAAGACCGCTTTGCTGCCATACATTCTTATCTGAGTTCGCACCGGTTTCTATCAAGATGGCAAAAGAGCAGAATCTTTCTCTGAATCAGACCAAGATTTCCGGTGTCTGCGGCCGACTCATGTGCTGTCTCAAGCATGAGCAGGAGACCTACGAGGATCTGAACAGCCGTCTGCCGGCGGTCAATGATACGGTGACGACTGAGGACGGTTTAAAAGGAGAAGTACACAGTGTCAACGTGCTTCGTCAGACCGTAAAAGTGGTTGTGGAAGTCGGGGACGAAAAAAGAGATCCGTGAATACGATGTCAAACAGCTCAAGTTCAAACCTCGCAGAAGAAAAGAGAAAAACGGCGGGGCAGGGAAACAGGAAGAACAAGAGCTGAAGAAACTCGAAGCAATGGAGAAAAAAGGAAGGAAAATCAAAACTAAATGACAATTAAACTGTATCCGGATGAGAGACTGGATGATCTGCAGAGAAGCGGGTACCATATCATCCAGAATCGAAAAAATTCTGTTTTGGAATGGATGCGGTTTTGCTTTCCGGATTCGCAAAGGCAAAGCCGGGAGATAACGTTCTGGATATTGGTACCGGGACTGGAGTTATCCCGATCCTGATGGCGGCAAAGACAAAAGCCGGACATTTTACCGGTCTTGAGATACAGCATGAGAGTGCGGATATGGCGATGCGAAGCATTCGGTATAATCATCTGGAAGAGCGAATCTCTATTGTAGAAGGCGATATCAAGGAGGCCGGGACATTGTTTGCTTCGGCTTCTTTTCATGTAGTCACAAGTAATCCGCCGTATATGATCGAGCATCACGGTCTGGTCAATCCGGATAATGCAAAAATGATCGCAAGGCATGAAGTCTACTGCACGCTGGAGGACATCATCGTCCAGACAGCAAAACTTCTGAAAAACAGCGGAAAGTTTTATCTGGTACATCGACCGTTCCGGCTGGCGGAGATTTTTTATCTGCTTGTGAAGTACGGACTTGAGCCAAAGAGAATGCAGATGGTGCATCCGTATATCGATAAAGAACCGAACATGGTACTGATCGAAGCCATGAAAGGTGCAAAATCAAGGATCACCTGTGAGCCGCCGCTGATTGTGTATGAGACGCCGGGCGTGTATACAAAGCAGATTTATGATATTTACGGATATAATGATGCCAGGGTCAAAGAGCATTCGGAAAGGTGAGAAATATATGAGCGAAAATCAGGGAAAACTGTATCTGTGTGCAACTCCGATTGGAAATCTGGAAGACATTACGATGCGTGTTCTGCGAGTGCTTCAGGAGGTCGATCTGATCGCGGCGGAGGATACCAGAAACAGCATCCGGCTTTTAAATCATTTTGATATCCATACTCCGCTGACGAGTTATCACGAATACAATAAAATCGAAAAAGCCTATGTTTTAATAGAAGAAATGAAAAAAAGGGAAAGACATCGCCCTGATCACCGATGCCGGTACGCCGGGCATTTCCGATCCAGGTGAAGATCTGGTGCGTCTGTGCTATGAAAACGGTGTTGAGGTGACTTCCCTTCCGGGAGCCTGTGCCTGCGTGACGGCACTGACACTTTCCGGATTATCCACCAGACGTTTCTGTTTTGAGGCATTTCTTCCATCGGATAAAAAAGAAAAACAGGAAGTTCTGGAAGAATTAAAAGACGAGACCAGGACGATCATCATTTACGAAGCACCGCACAGGCTGGTGCGTACCTTAAAAGAACTTCTGGAAACACTTGGCGACCGCAGAATGACGGTTCTGCGGGAACTGACGAAAAAGCATGAGACAGCATTCACCACGACACTTTCAGAGGCAGTGGCGTACTATGAAGCGGAAGCACCGCGAGGCGAATGTGTACTGGTGCTCGAGGGCAGAAGCCGGCAGCAGATGAAAGAGGAGAGTCAGGCAGCCTGGAAAGAGATGGACATCGAAGAACATATGCAGAAATACCTGGATCAGGGCATGGATAAAAAGAAGCGATGAAACAGGTAGCAAAAAGACCGCGGAGTCGGAAAAAGAGATGTCTACCGGGAATTAGTTGACAGAGACAAAGCCTGAAAAGCAGAAGGAGGAAAGCTGTGAGTACGACATACGACACGTTAAATAATGTTCTGGTTCGATTGTTCCATGATATTATGACACTGGAAGAAAAAGCGATCCGGACGGGGAATTCAGCGAGATCTCCAATAACGATATGCATATCATCGAGGCAATCGGCATTGATGAACCGCGAAATATGTCTTTCGTAGCCAAAAAACTTTCTGTTACGGTCGGAACGCTGACGATTGCGGTTAACAATCTTGTAAAAAAAGGTTATGTAAATCGTACACGCAGCGAAAAAGACCGAAGGGTCGTGCTGATTTCTCTTACCGAAAAAGGCCGGAGAGCATATGAGCATCATCGCCTCTTTCACGACAAAATGATCAAGGCGACGATTGCAAATATGAGTGAACAGGAAGAAGAAGTGCTGGCACAGGCACTCACCAATCTGATCGGCTTTTTTTGAGCAGTATCAGCAGTAAACGACATTTTGACCTTTAGACCCTGATTGATGCCTACGAATTGCTCCGCTGCAAAGCAGCTCCCGCAATTCTATAAACATTCGAAATCCGCTGATTTACTGCGTAAATCGCTACTTTCTCATGTTTGGCGGGTCCCAAGTTCAAATGTCTTATCTTGCAAGCAAGAACGACATTTTGACTTTTAGACCCTGGCATCATGGAAATAACCGCAAAATTTATTATGATTTTTGCAGAACGTATTTATACAATACTGGAAATGGGCACGGACCTGTTTCCAGTATTTTTTATGGAAATTTTTCAAAGAAAAGAAGCACCTTCTTTTTTTCAGGGCTGCCTGTTTTAAATCTTCAAAACAAAGATAGCCAACATAGTATTTCAGATAGTTTGCAGGAGCCTCCAAAATGGTGTTGAAAAAGGCATCGGCAGTCCCTTCTCCATTTAAGCCAAACTGCGAAAGAACCTTTGCCGTCTGCGGGCGGTCATATCCATAATAATGGATCAGAATATCAAGAAAAGAAGAGATGCCGAGGTTTAAAGAACGGTTCAGGCGATAGATTTCGGCAATGATATTATCAGAACATCCGTAAGAAAATGACTGCATTTCCACGTAGGTTGCCCAGCCTTCCACATAACCACCGAAATTTGTCAGACTGCGGACAGGGCGGATACCGGAGTCGTTCGAGAAAATCGTCTGGTACAGATGGCCCGGATAACCTTCGTGTGCAAGTGTCGAATAGAGATCCAGTCCACGGTAACCGATTTTCGGATTTATGTAGATGACATTCTGGTTGCGGTTGTCGAGCGGTGCGGTCAGATAAAAAGCCGGGCTTAAATAATCTTCCAGAGCTTTTTCAACGTATTTGACTTCGTATGTCACGTCCGCGATTTCCGGAAAATCCTCTGCCATTTTCCGTTTCAGATCATTCAGAATCTCCTTTGGATCAGAAGAAACCTGATCATTCACCGTTTTCAGCGTTTCATCCCCGGAATCGGAAAATAATTGTGGATTTTTCTGTGCGATCTGACGCAGCGTGTGGATATCTTTTACGAGCTGTGACTGGATTCTTTTAAAAATCGTTTCCACGCTGTCATAACAGCCGGTCGTGTCTTTGACAAGATAAGCATAATAATTTTTGCCATCCGGAAGATAACAAAGACCGAGAGCGTTTTTGCTGCTGTCTTTTAACGCAGAAATCCCTTTGGAAAGTTTCCGGTAAGTCGGGATAACATAAGAGGCGAGGGCTTTCCGATTCAAAGAGCGGTATTTCTCTTTTTCGGTTTCATTTAAAAAATCAAGAGAGTCGATGCGGCTGTCAAAAGTGGTAAACAGAATATTCTGATCGCCGGTCTTAAGAAAAGCATCACACTGGTCGATCACGCCCTGAGCGACAGAAGCATCCATGAAAAGTCCGGCAGCTGATTTGGCACGTTCAAACTGCAGAATGCTGTCATAGTATTCCGGAAGCCCGGAAAGAAGAGCCAGATACGTTTCAATATCTTTTTATTATGAAAACTGTATTCTGCAAGCAGAACCGGCAGCTGTGCCTGTGTGCCGAGAGACGGACCGAGCGGCTCATCGTAAAGCAGGTATTTTTCACCCTCTGCCTGTAACGAAAAAGCACTTGTTAAAATATCATAAGTGAGACGGTTTTTGTGGAAAGCCAGTCTTTGGGAAACTTGAAAAGTTTTTCCAGATAAATATTCTGCTGTGAAAAAGAATCTGCGAGAACTTCCGGGTTCATGGAACCAAACGAAACATCCGGATCAGAAAGATTTAAAATTTCCGGGTTTTCCAGTGTATAGTGCAGATTTAAAGTATTTTCTGTAATTTCATTTCGAAAGACCGTATCACAGAAAGCGACAAAAGAATGATTGATTTCATAATAAAAAACAGAACAAAAAGAAAGATAAGAGCAGGAAGAAAAGCAAGCAGAAGTTTGTGCCTGCGAAGTCTGGAAAGAAAAGGAGGACATAGGCAGATACCTGAACTGTTTTTTACAGTGTACGTGCAGAAGGGAAAAAATATGTGCCATTAAGAAGCAATCTTTACAAACCATATCTGCTGTGATACAGTTATGAAAAAACAGGCAGGTGGTAAGAAATGAAGAGTTCAAAAAATGTCATCCTGATCGGCATGCCGGGTTCAGGAAAAAGCACCGTTGGTGTTGTGCTTGCAAAAGTACTGGGATATCGTTTTATTGATTCCGACCTGGAGATCCAGAGTCAGGAAGGAAAGAGGCTTCCGGAACTGATCGAAGAATTTGGTACGGAAGGGTTTCTTGATATTGAAGCACGCGTCAATGCTTCCATTGAGGCAGAAAGATGCGTGATCGCAACCGGCGGAAGTGTTGTATACAGAGATTCTGCGATGCAGCATTTAAAAGAGATCGGAACGGTCGTTTATCTGAAACTGACCTGCGAGGAGCTGGAGGAGCGACTCGGTGACCTGCGGTGCAGGGGTGTCGCACTTCAGGAAGGCCAGACCTTGCAGAGCCTTTATGAAGAACGCATTCCACTTTATGAAAAATATGCTGATATCACCGTCGATGAAACGAACATGAGCGTGGAAGAGACGATGGAACAGGTGGTTTTGCGATATCGGAGCAGAAAATAGCGGTTGTTACAAGAATGTTACGGAGAATATAGCTAAAATCCACGGTTCCTGAAATGTATCTTCGTTGCTTTTTTACTGAAATCTTAATTTTTGTTTACAAACACCAAGTTTGTGGTATAATAAAAATTATGATGTTAGGGGAATCGCTTTTTTGTCCTCGGCACATATTCGCAGGTGTTTACGTCATTTCCGGACGTTTACAGAATTTCGTTAAAAAGTAAAAAAGCAATTTGAAAAATGATGATAATGATGCAGAGCGGTAACGGATGCATCAGAGATAGAGAGTATATTTTAATAATAGAGGTGTCTATGGAACAGTATGTCATCAGAGGCGGAAATCCTCTGGTGGGCGAAGTGGAAATCGGGGGAGCAAAAAACGCGGCACTTGGTATTTTGGCAGCGGCGATCATGACAGATGAGACAGTTGTGATCGATAATCTTCCGGATGTTCAGGACATCAATGTCCTGCTCGAGGCGATCAGTGTGATCGGAGCCAGAGTTGACAGGATCAGCCGTCATAAAGTGGCTATCAATGGTTCTATGATCGGTCAGGTAAGTGTAGATTACGAGTTTATTAAGAAAATCAGAGCTTCCTACTATCTGCTGGGAGCACTTCTTGGTAAGTATAAACATGCAGAGGTACCGCTGCCAGGTGGATGCAACATCGGAAGCCGTCCGATCGACCTGCATCTGAAAGTTCAAAGCACTGGGAGCGACAACGAGTATCCGAAACGGTTCCATCGTTGCAGAGGCAGAAAAGCTGAAAGGAACACATATTTATTTAGATATGGTTTCCGTAGGTGCGACGATCAATATCATGATGGCAGCATCTATGGCATCAGGACGTACGATCATTGAGAATGCAGCAAGAGAGCCGCATGTCGTTGATGTTGCAAACTTCCTGAACAGCATGGGCGCCAACATCAAAGGAGCAGGAACCGATGTCATCCGTATCCGCGGTGTTCAGAAGCTTCACAGGGCAGAGTATTCCATTATTCCTGACCAGATCGAAGCCGGAACCTTTATGTTTGCAGCAGCAGCGACCAGAGGCGATGTCATGGTTAAAAATGTCATCCCGAAACATCTGGAAGCAACGACAGCAAAGCTTGTCGAGATCGGCTGTGAGGTAGAAGAATTTGACGATGCTGTGCGTGTGGTAGCATCCAAACGTTTAAATAGCACAAACGTCAAGACACTGCCGTATCCGGGGTATCCGACCGACATGCAGCCGCAGATCGTAGTTGCCTTGGCTCTGGCACACGGTACCAGTATCGTGACCGAGAGCATTTTTGAGAATCGTTTCAAATATGTGGACGAGCTTACCAGAATGGGTGCGACGATTAAAAGTAGAAGGCAATTCTGCTATTATCTACGGAACCGATGGGTTTACAGGCGCAAGAGTCAGTGCACCGGATCTGAGAGCCGGAGCAGCACTGGTGATCGCCGGACTGGCAGCAGAAGGTGTCACCGTTGTCGATGATATTGTCTATATTCAGCGTGGATATGAGTGTTTTGAAGACAAGCTCCGCAGCCTTGGTGCTGAGATTGAACGAGTTAGCACCGAAAAGGAAATTCAGAAATTCAAACTGAGAGTTGGTTGAAAATTAAATAGCTTCTCTTATTCAGAGTGATGGAGATACATAGGATCTGAGAAGTCACGGCAACCCCTTAACAGGAAGGTGCCAGCCTGAGCGAGTATTCGAACAATAAGAGGATTGAACTTATCATTGGAATAAGAGGTCCGCTTTTTGTGGATCTTTTTTCGTTCCACAGAAAAGCATTCTGTGGGATTATAAAAAGAAACCATGTAGTTTCATATTATCAGGAACTATAAAATTACCGATGTCAGAATTGTAAAAATTCCATACAGTTCAAAGGCATCATACATTCATTTATTAAAAAAAAGGAGAGACAAATGGAGAAATTATTATTTACATCCGAGTCTGTAACAGAAGGACATCCGGACAAAATCTGTGATGCCATTTCTGACGCGATTCTGGATGCGCTGCTTGAGCAGGATCCGATGAGCCGTGTAGCTTGCGAGACAGCTATTACCACCGGTCTGGTACTGGTTATGGGTGAGATCACAACAAAGGGATATGTGGATATCCAGAAAATCGTAAGAGATACGATCCGTGAGATCGGATACACCAGAGGAAAATATGGCTTTGATGCGGAGAACTGTGGCGTGATCACAGCCATCGACGAGCAGTCCACCGATATCGCTATGGGTGTCGACAAAGCGCTGGAAGCAAAAGAACATAAAATGTCTGACGAAGAGATCGATGCCATCGGTGCAGGAGATCAGGGTATGATGTTCGGTTTCGCCACCAATGAGACAGAGGAGTATATGCCTTACCCCATCGCACTGGCACACAAACTGGCACGCCAGCTGACCAAGATCCGCAAAGATGGAACACTGCCTTACTTAAGACCGGACGGTAAGAGTCAGGTTACTGTAGAATATGATGAAAACGGAAAACCGGCAAGACTGGATGCAGTGGTTCTGTCAACGCAGCATGATCCAGATGTGACACAGGAGCAGATCCACGAAGACATCAAAAACATGTATTTGATGTGATCCTGCCACAGGAACTGGTAGATGAGAACACCAAATTCTTTTTGTAAATCCGACCGGACGTTTCGTGATCGGCGGACCTCATGGAGACAGCGGACTGACCGGACGTAAGATCATCGTAGACACCTACGGCGGATACGCTCGTCACGGCGGCGGAGCTTTCTCCGGAAAAGACTGTACAAAGGTAGACCGTTCTGCAGCTTATGCAGCACGTTACGTAGCAAAGAATATCGTAGCAGCAGGACTTGCCGACAAATGCGAGATCCAGCTCTCCTATGCGATCGGTGTGGCACAGCCGACTTCTGTTATGGTAGATACCTTCGGAACAGGCAAACTTTCTGACGAAAAGATCACAGAAATCGTTCGTGAGAACTTTGATTTAAGACCGGCCGGAATCATCAAGATGCTGGATCTGAGAAGACCGATCTACAAACAGACTGCAGCTTACGGACATTTCGGAAGAAATGATCTGGATCTGCCGTGGGAAAAACTGGACAAGGTGGATGCACTGAAAAATATCTGTAATCTGATTGAGGCAGACAGAATTATGTGTGGAGAAACGAAAAAGGAAAACAGCAATCAGAAACAATGTATCAAAATGGTAGGGAATATCGGGATTCTGTATGAGGATCCCTATATTCTCGTATGTCGCAAACCGGCAGGAGTTCCGGTTCAGAGTGCAAATGCCAGAGTCAAAGATATGGTCAGCATTCTGAAACTGTATCTTCTGGAAGAGTCCGGGAAACCGGGAGAGCCATATCTTGAGTTGTGCATCGCTTAGATCAGCCGGTCCAGGGTGTGATCGTATTTGCCAAGACAAAACAGGCAGCAGCGAATTTAAGCAGTCAGATCGCAGACCGGAAGGGCAGCGGTCAGGTCGTGAAACGATATTGTGCAGTTGTGCGTAGAAATGCCGATGTATACAAAGAAACAGAAACAGCAGCAGAATATCAGGAACTGACGGATTATCTTCAGAGAGACCGCAGGACAAACACTTCTTATATTGTGCCAAAGGGAACGAAAGGTGCAGAAGAAAGAAAACTGCGTTATGCGATCCTGGAAGAAACAGAGGATCTCAGCCTAGTAGATATTGAACTTCTGACCGGTCGTCATCATCAGATACGTGTACAGCTTTCCGGAGCGGGCATGCCGATTGCGGGTGATAAAAAATACGACGAAAAATCCGCAAAAACGACAGGAACACGGGAAAAAGAAACTCCGGCACTCTGTGCTTACAGCTTAAGTTTCCTGCATCCGAAAACCGGAAAACAGATGGATTTCACCGTTCTTCCGGAAGGAGGAGCGTTTGAAAAATTCCGCAAAGAATAGCAATATCCGGTAAAAACAGGATAACAGAATGAAAAAAGATTATGTCGTACATACTAAATCCGATAAAAGCGGATAAGGAAGGTGCGGCGAAGATGAATACAAAAATCAGAAAAGCAATCGGAATTGTGGGAATCATAATGGCGGTATATATCATTTTTAAATATATATTCGTCTATGTGGCCCCATTTCTGGTGGCTTTTTTGATTTAAGGATTTTAAATCCGGCTGCCATCCGTCTGCAAAAATATCCGTGTTTTCGGAAAGTAGGAAAAGGGAGTCTTTTGTTCTGCATGATGCGCCTGATCCTTGGAATAACAGGCGTATGCATGTGGTTCCTCGGTGTGCGGCTGTTTGCACAGATTCGCAGCATTTTTCTGCATATTGATCAGTACGAGGCAAAGATGGAAACGATGATCGACGGATGCTGTGTGCTGCTCAATCAGAAATTCGGGATGAAAAGTGAGGCGGTCAGAGAGATCGTCTACCAGAACATTGAAAAATGTCGGAAAAAATACAGGCAGTCAATATCACGCAGGTTTTTCGATATTCCGTGCGGTATGCAGTCGTTGCCGCAGAATGGTTCAGTGTGCTCTTTGTGATTTTTGTGGCTGTCCTGCTGATCATCAAAGATTATGATGAAATCTGTCAGAAATTGCAGAAATACAGCACGTTTCGTCATCTGGTGCGGATTGGGGAACGTCTGTGGCAGATGGCGGGTCTGTGGCTTCGGGCACAGCTTCTGATCATGGCGGCAGTGATGGCAGAGTGCGTGGCAGGTCTGTGGGTTTTGCAGAATTCCTATGCCCTGCTGGTCGGGATCCTGATTGGTTTTCTGGATGCACTTCCGTTTATCGGAACAGGGACGATCCTGCTTCCGTGGGCGGCACTGGAACTGTTTCGCGGGGACTTCTTTCATGCCGCAGCTTACCTGACTTTCTTTCTCATTACCAACAGCACGCGGGATTTCCTGGAGCCACGGCTTTTAGGGGAAAAGCTGGGCGTATATCCCATTGTTATCGCAGTTGTAGTATATGTGGGGATCTGCATCTTCGGACCGACGGGAGTTTTGCTTGGTCCGCTGATGCTGCTTGTTATCAGAGAGGTGGTCAGGGAATGGCTGGAAGCGTAAAAAAACCTTTTCTATTTCCGGAAAAAATGGTATGATAGGCTTTGATAGTAACTGAGGGTTTGGAGAAGATGCAATGAATAAGAAAAAAGAAGGTAAGGCACAGCGGAAAATTAAAATCCCTATATGCAGTGGCCGGCAGTCGTGGCGGTCTTACTTGTGATGCTGGATATCCTGGTTTTTGCGATCGATGTGAAAGCAGGATTTCTGGTATTTTGTTTTACTGCCGCTTATTGGGTTCTGATGTCTGTTCTGATGCTGCGTTACCGTCCGTTTGTTCTCCGTGAGATGATTGCGTTTGCATCCCAGTATTCCCAGATCCAGAAAGGGATGCTGAAAAATTTTTCCATTCCGTATGCGGTACTCGATACGGATGGAAGAGTACTCTGGATGAATGATGCATTCTGTGATGTGACAGGAAAGGATTCCAGGTATCGGAAAAATATTTCAAACCTGTTTCCGGAGATTGATGCGTCTGCACTTCCGTGCAAAAAGGAAGAAACAGATGTGCAGATTTTTTATAATGAAAACGATTATCAGGCACATCTGCAGAAGCTTTCAATGGGAGATCTCAACGAGGAAGTATCGATTGTGGATATTCCGCAGGAAGGGAATTATCTGATCGCACTGTATCTGTTTGACAATACGGAGCTGAATTATTACATCCGTCAGAATCAGGAACAGAAAATGGTTGCCGGACTGATCTACTTGGACAATTACGATGAAGTGCTTGAGAGCGTGGAGGAGGTAAGACGTTCCCTTCTGCTTGCCCTGATCGACCGTAAGATCAGCAAATATGTGGCGAATCTGGACGGTATCACAAAAAAACTTGAGAAGGACAAGTATTTTGTAGTTCTGAAATATAAGTCACTGGAAGAACTGGAAGCAAACCGTTTTTCCCTTCTGGAAGAGGTAAAGACGGTCAACATCGGAAACGAAATGAAGGTCACTTTAAGTATCGGTATCGGAGTGAACGGCAGTACTTATGCACAGAATTATGAGTTTTCAAGAATTGCCATTGAGCTTGCTCTTGGACGCGGCGGTGATCAGGCAGTCGTAAAAGATAACGATAAAATTTCTTACTACGGCGGCAAATCCCAGCAGATGGAAAAGAGCACGCGTGTAAAAGCAAGAGTAAAGGCACATGCACTTCGCGAATTTATCGGAAGCCACGAAGATGTGGTCATCATGGGACACAAGATCACGGATATCGATTCTTTCGGAGCAGCCGTCGGCGTATGGCGTGCGGCAAGGATTCTTGACAAAAAAGCCCATATTGTGCTCGGAGATATCAATGGATCGATCCGTCAGTGGGTGAATCTGTTCCTCAATGACAAAGAATATCCGGAAGATATGTTTGTGACACATGAGCAGGCGAGAAAGATCGTGGATCACGACACCGTTGTGGTGGTTGTTGACACGAACCGTCCAAGCATGACAGAGTGTTCCGAGATCCTGAATCAGACCAGGACGATCGTTGTGCTTGACCATCACCGCCAGAGCAGCGAAGTGATCAAAAATGCGGTTCTGTCCTATATCGAGCCGTATGCATCATCCGCATGTGAGATGATTGCAGAGATTTTGCAGTACTTTGCAGATGATATCCGTCTGAAAGGAAAAGAAGCAGACTGTATTTATGCAGGTATTATTATTGATACCAACAATTTTATGGCGAAAACAGGGGTCCGCACCTTTGAAGCGGCAGCATTCTTACGCAGATGTGGAGCAGATGTGACGCGTGTCCGCAAGATGTTCCGGAATGACATGAGTTCCTATAAGGCGAGAGCAGAAGCGGTTCGCCACGCAGAAGTATTTGAGCAGTATTATGCGATCAGCTGCTGTCCGAGTGAGGATCTGGAAAGCCCGACTGTAGTCGGTGCTCAGGCCGCAAATGAACTGCTGAACATTGTCGGTATTAAGGCTTCTTTTGTATTGACAGAATACAAAGAGCGTATTTATATCAGTGCACGAGCCATCGATGAGGTCAATGTGCAGATCATTATGGAGCGTCTCGGCGGAGGCGGTCATCTGAATATTGCCGGGGCACAGCTGGACGGAGTGACACTTGAAGAAGCAAAAGATAAGCTGAAAAGTACGATAAGAACGATGATAGAAGAAGGAGCGATTTAAATGAAAGTTATTCTTGTAGAAGATGTAAAAGCACTTGGAAAAAAAGGTGAAATGGTAAATGTAAGCGATGGATATGCAAGAAATATGCTGTTCCCGAAAAACTTGCACTGGAAGCAAGTGCAAAGAACATCAATGATCTGAAACTGAAAAAAGCACACGATGAAAAAGTTGCAAAAGAACAGCTGGCAGACGCAAGAGCATTTGCAGAAGAACTGGCAAAGGCACAGGTAAAAGTTTCTGTAAAAGTAGGCGAAGGCGGAAAAGTATTCGGTTCTGTTTCCAGCAAAGAAATTGCAGAAGCTGCAAAAGCACAGCTTGGATATGATATCGATAAGAAGAAGATCCAGATGAAAGATCCGATCAAGGCAGTCGGCACAACAAGCGTTGCGATTAAGCTGCATCAGAAGGTAACAGCAGAGCTGAAAGTCGTAGTAGAAGGTATTTAACAGGGGGCATAAAAATGGAAGAAGCACTGATCAAGCGGGTATTGCCCCACAGTGTTGAGGCAGAGCAGTCTGTAATCGGTGCTATGCTTGGATCAGGAAGCCATCATCAAAGCCTCCGAGATCATAAGCGGAGACGATTTCTATCAGCATCAGTACGGCATTGTTTTTGATGCGATCGTAGAGCTTTATAATGACGGCAAACCGGTAGATCTGATCACGCTGCAGAATCTTCTGCGTGAAAAAGACGTACCGCCTGAGATCAGCAGTCTGGAGTTTGTCAAAGATCTGCTGACTTCTGCACTGACCTATACAAATGCAGATGCCTATGCACAGATTGTACATGAAAAGGCAGTTCTGCGAAAACTGATCAAAGTCAATGAACAGATCGCAAATGACTGCTACAGCGAAAAAGAAAAACTGGAAGATATTCTGGAATCAGCAGAAAAGCGGATTTTTGATATTGTTCAAAAACGAAATTCTGGAGACTTTGTGCCGATCAAAGATGTCGTATTGCGGGCACTCGACCGGATTGAAGCGGCATCGAGAAACAAAGGAAGCGTGACCGGAATCCCGACCGGATTTATTGATCTGGATTACAAGACATCCGGTCTGCAGCCTTCCGACCTGGTACTGATCGCAGCTCGTCCTTCCATGGGAAAGACCGCATTTGTACTGAACATAGCCCAGTATATGGCATTTAAGAAAAATTATACGGCAGCGATCTTCAGTTTGGAAATGTCAAAAGAACAGCTGGTCAACCGACTGTTCGCACTCGAATCACAGGTAGATTCACAGCAGCTTCGTACCGGAAATCTGAGCGATGATGACTGGGCGAAACTGATCGAAGGAGCCGGGATCGTTGGACGTTCCAACCTGATCATCGATGACACGCCTGGTATTTCCGTTGCGGAGCTTCGCTCCAAATGCCGCAAATACAAAGCAGAAAAAGGTCTGGATGTCATCATGATCGACTACCTGCAGCTGATGACAGGAAGCAAACGTGCAGACTCCAGACAGCAGGAGATTTCCGATATTTCGAGATCCTTAAAAGAGATTGCCAGAGAGCTTCAGGTTCCGGTGCTTGCACTTTCTCAGCTGAGCCGTGCAGTAGAGCAGAGACCGGATCACAGACCGATGCTTTCCGACCTGCGAGAGTCCGGTGCGATCGAGCAGGATGCTGACGTTGTTATGTTTATTTATCGTGATGAATATTATAATGAAGATTCCGAGAAAAAGAACATTGCAGAAGTCATCATAGCCAAACAGCGTAATGGTCCAATCGGTACGGTAGAGCTTGCATGGCTGCCAAACCTCACCAAATTTGCAAACTTAAAAAATAACGCCGGGAGTTTCGGGATGAAAAAGATGTCGCTTTTTGCGATATCTTTTTGCGTTTTTGAGAAAGAAATATGTTACAATCATATGAGAATGCCAGGGTACAAAGGTCAAAGTGTCGTTCTTGCTTGCAAGATAAGACATTTGAACTTGGGACCCGCTAAACATGAGGAAGTAGCTATTTACGCAGTAAATATGCGGATTCCGAATGTTTATAGAATTGCGAGAGTTACTTTGTAACGGAGCATTCGTTGGCATTCTCATGTAAATATGCCAGGGTCAAACTCGCAGGCATCAAAAAAGGACAACGTCCAAAAACATAAGTAATGATTCAATACAAATGGAAGCAGTTACTTTAACTGGTTTTGCATTGTAATTGCGAAAGTATTGAACGGTTACAATATTGGGAGGTAGAGGATGAGCGAGATCAGATACATGATTTCCGATGCCGCCAGACAGGCAGGGGTGGAGGCACATGTACTTCGAAGCTGGGAAGAAGAGCTGGACATCAAAGTGGGCAGAACGGAACTTGGACATCGCTACTATACCGATAAAACGATCTATATCATGAAGAAAGTCAAAGAACTGCGGGACAAAGGATTTCAGCTCAAAGCGATCAAGGTGCTGATTCCGGAAATACAGAAAAAGCAGAAGAAATAACGGAAATCGCAGAAGAGAAAAAATGCAGTAATGAAAGACACAGCAACAAAAACTGAAAAAGCAGAACATACAGAAAAAACAGATTCGGATGCGAATTTAAAAGACAGCACACAGGAAGTCCCGAAACCACAGACCATACTTCCGTTTGTAGATTCACTGGACAACCTGGAAAAATTTCAGGACATTGTCGGTGATATCATGAAACGTGCTCTTCAGGAAAATAATGTGGAGCTGGAAAATCGGATTGCAGACAGTGTTTTAAAAGAAATGGAGATCTTGATGAAGATCCAGGAAAAAAGAGAGGAAGAACGTTACCGAAATCTGGATGAAACCATTCGCTCCTTTCAGCATAACCGGCAGATGGTGGCAGCGACAAGAGAGAAGGAGAGCCATAAAAAATGGTTTCGGATTTTTAAATAAAAAGAAAATAGAAAAACAAGGGGAGCTGCTTACGCAGCTCCCCTTGCTTTTTTATAAAATTTTTTAATTATTCACCTGCTACGATAGCACCTGTAGGACATTCTCCTTCACATGTACCGCAATCCAGACATGCGTCAGCGTCGATCACATACTTTCCGTCACCCTCGCTGATAGCGTCTGCCGGACAGGCTTCTGCACATGTACCGCAAGCTACACATTCATCTGTAATAACGTATGCCATGATAAAACCTCCTTATTTTTATGAAATATGTTTTCAACAGGATTCGGCTCTCGAATCTTTATCCCATTTTAATACATAAGTCTGGAATATACAAGAGGTTTTTTCTATGCCTTGCATAAAGTACAAAAACATATTATAATCAACCTGTCAAAAGAAATCAGGTACAGATTTTTTATGAGAAATTTAAGTCTGTACAGAATGATAAAGGAGGAAAATCATGCAGAAAATAACCAAGGATATGATTATCGGCGATATTTTAAGAATGGATCCTGAAATGGCAGGCGTACTGGTAGCAGGCGGCATGCACTGTATTGGATGCCCATCCGCACAGATGGAGACCATCGAAGAGGCAGCTCTCGTTCATGGTATCGAGCCGGATCTGCTGGTAGCAAGAGTAAATGCATTTGTTGAAAGCAAACAGGCATAAACAGACAGCAAAAGTGGATTGTGAATATCCATTAAAAAATAAAAAGCGTTTCCACCAGGATTTTCCAGGCGGAGACGCTTTTTCTATACTCTATTTCCGTTTGCAGCGAATCGGTTCAGAAACTCTGACTATCGATTTCATATCGATCAGATCAATGCAAGCTTCTGCAGAGCCTCATCCGCAACGATACATTCCAGATGCTCTTCAAAGAACGCTTCGTTGCCCGGTGTGTATTTCAGGCTGGAAGCATACTCGGAAAGGGTATTGCAGACTTTATTAAACTCTTCTGGTGTGTGTGCAGATTTGCTGAGTGTCAGCAGATACTCACGGCCTTCCGGATTCTTATAGAGCGTGTTGTAACCCTGGTAAGAATTTTGCAGAATGTGTGCTGCACGGATCACAGTGTCCAGATCGCGGAAACGGTAAAGTTTCGTCAGATGAAAGGATTCCGGATTGATCTCCGGTTTTGCAGGAGTCTTTTCTTTCTTTTCAGAAGTTTTGCTGCTGCATTTTCAGCCATCTTTCTTGCCTCGTGGATCTTATTGAAAAGATTCAGGATATCATCGGCTCCTTCAAGAGGTGCCGGTGCCGGCGGAGTGATGTTGTTGTTCTCTTCGCCGTTTGACGGTGAAAATTTTGCAAAACGTGTATCAAGTTCTTCCGGATCTTCCACCTTGGTAACGATCAGAATTACAGAGTCGGAAGAAATCGGGATCGCTTCTATCATCAAAGGAATGTCATTTGCTTCAAAACCAAATTCGTATGCGGCCTGCTGCATCATATCACGGAACAGAGATTTAGCTTTTTCTGTGCCGTAGGCAAGTTCACTGAGCTTGATCTCACGGTCTGCCAGATCCTGACGTGTAAGCGTGCAGCGAATCTGATTATCGTTGATTTTTTCTATCTTCATATTATCACATCCTATCTATGATATGTTAACCTTTTATTGGAATTACTATGATTATGATATTGATTAAGGTTAAAAGATGCCATAAAACCACTCCTGTGCAAGCACATTGTGTCTTCAGACTTTTGACCCTGGCATCTTATTATCTTATAATTATATCTGCATACTATCAAAAAAAAGTAAAGTAGATTGCCAGTGTAAAATTATAAAAAGAGTGTAAAAACATCTTGCATTTTTCAAACATAAAGTATATAATAATCAATGTGAGGATGAAACAATGCTTTAAGCAACATCAAAAATCAAAATGAATAAGAAAGCGAATTCTGTCGCTTTTTATTATCTTATGCGGGATTCTCCGCAATATTCCAAAAAAATGATTGTACCTCCATAAAGCAATATTGAGCTTAAAAGATGCCATGTAAACTCTTTGGTACTTTGCATTCGTACAATGAATGTTATCTGGTATCCTGAAGTACTGTTGATCGGAACAAAAAAAGAACGTACTGCACTTTGCAAAAGAATAGAAAAAGGCTTGAATGTTTCTGATTTACAGATTTCGTATACGGTGTTGTTTTCGTGTCAGCAATTGACCGGAATTGCATGTCAGGCAGCAGCCTTATGTGTATTCGATTTAAATTCTCACGATAATGTCAGCAGAATCTTTAAGTTTAACAGGAGGGGGTGGAACTATAGGCAGCAGAAAAAAACGGAAACATCGACTGCAAAAGAATTAAATGCATATGCCAGAGCAGGCATGAAGCTGTGGTTGAATGGAAAGCCAAGTACACCTTCGGATATCATGCACCAGTGCATGATCCGGGAAGAAGAGGAGTATATGAGAGATTTTGTAAGCGATGATGACGATCACATTATAGGAATCGGATTCGACTATATAAAAAAGAAAGAGGTCTGATGACAAATCCCCATAGTACAGAAGACAACCATACAGGTCGAAGGATTATAAAAAAATGTAGACTTAAGTCATCTTTCGTTCATAAATCTATGATACACTGAATCAAAACGATGTATTCCGTTGTAAAAACGATGTTGCAGTATGCGAATACTGAGGCGGATTGTGGGAGTGCACCGCACGGAACAATCCGCAGGCATCATAGTATGGAGGTACAATGAATGAAGAAAAAGAAAAGTCCTGTGAAGGTCGTAGTGCCGCTGATCCTGGCGGTGGCTGCGGCAGGCGTAGGATATAAAGTTGTAAATCGATATATCCCATCCAAAGAAGTGATGGATGGCAATGAATATTTTGGCACTTCCGGAGGGGAGGATGCAGCAGTCGTACTTCCGGACCGTCTGGAACAGGGGAAAGCACTTGTGAAGGATGGCACGGCATATGTAGAATATGCGACTGCAAAAGAAAATCTGAATGATCATCTTTATAAAAGCGATGAAGAACAGCAGGTCATACTGACAACGGCAGTGGATATTATCAAACTTCCGTATGACAGCAATGAATATACAACGCTTACCGGAAATGGCAGCATGCCGTATCAGATCGTTGTTTCGCAGGATGGAAATGTCTATATTGCACTGGATTATCTGGCACAGTATACAGCACTTCAGTATTCGGTGGAGCAGGAACCGCTTCATATTATTATAAACAATCAGTGGGGAACGAAAACCTTTTCGGATGTGATAAAAGAAGAAAGCGTACGTCTGGATGCAGATATTAAAAGTCCGATCCTGAAAAAAGAAGCGACCGGAGATAAAGTGACGGTTCTGGAGCAGGAAGAAGAGTGGACAAAAGTTCTGACTGCGGATGGATATATTGGCTATATGAAGAGCAAAAAGCTTTCTGACAGCTACGAAGAACAGGTCACCAGCGATTTCCGGGCGGCAGAATACACCAGCATACATAAAGATTATGACATGAATCTTCTCTGGCATCAGGTGACGAGCCAGGATTCAAACGATGCACTTGCAGCGGACATTCAGGATGTAAAAGGGGTCAATGTCATTTCACCGACCTGGTTTTCTATCAGCAGCAACGATGGAGATATTTCTTCTCTTGCAAGCAGTGACTATGTAGATACCGCACATCAGAATGATATGGAAGTCTGGGGACTGATGGACAATTTCAGTACGGATATTGATACCGACACTGTGCTTGGCACTACCACATCCAGAGAGAACCTGGAAGGACAGCTGATTACCGAAGCACTCAACTATCAGCTGGATGGCATTAATATCGATATCGAATCCTTACCGGAAGAAACTTCCGAAAGCTATGTGCAGTTTATGAGGGAACTCTCTGTAAAGTGCAGGAATAACAATCTTGTACTTTCGGTGGATGTCCCGCCGCCATACAGTTTCAATGAACATTACAGCCAGAAAGAGCTTGGCGAAGTCGTAGACTATGTGATCATTATGGGCTATGATGAACACTATGTCGGCTCCGATGCCGGTTCCGTGGCATCCCTTTCCTATGAAAGAGACGGCATTACCGGAACACTGGAAAACGTTCCGAAAGAAAAGATCATCAGCGGTATTCCGTTCTACACGAGATTATGGAAGACCAATGCTTCCGGTGAAGTAAGCAGTGAGGCGATCGGCATGGATAAAGCAGACCAGATCTTGTCAGATTACAAGGTGACTGCCGGATGGAGCAGCGAGACATCACAGGATTATGCAGAGTTCACAGATGAAGATGGCAATTTCTGTCAGATCTGGCTGGAAAACGAAGCATCAATCGAAGAGAAGATGAAACTTGTGCAGGAATATGGCCTGGCCGGGTGGCAGAGTGGAAGCTTGGATTTGAAAGATCATCCATATGGGATGTAATAGCGAAATATGTGAATTAGATCATGATTCCGCTTCAAAGTCAGGTTTGGCTGCGAGGCGGAAACATTACAAAAAATAAGAAAAAATACTTGCCTGTCTTGCAAAAATATGATAAAATCAAAATTGTGAGTGGCTGCAGACAAGCAGCCATTTTGAAACATTGAATTCCTTGCTCACGAAGGTAATAGTGGGCCAGAGACCATAAGGAGGTGCGAAGAGCATGAACAAGTATGAATTAGCAGTTGTTGTCAACGCAAAAATTGAGGATGACGTAAGAGTAGCAACTGTAGAAAAAGTAAAAGAATACGTTGCACGTTACGGCGGAACAGTTACTAATGTTGACGAATGGGGTAAAAAGAGATTAGCTTACGAAATCCAGAAGATGAAAGAAGGATTCTACTATTTCATCCAGTTCGAAGCTGATGCTACAGCTCCGGCAGAAATCGAAAGACATGTCCGTATCATGGAAAATGTTATCAGATATTTATGCGTAAGACAGGAAGCATAAATAAGGAGATTTAAAATGAATAAAGTTATTTTAATGGGACGTTTGACCAGAGATCCGGATGTTCGTTATTCCGCAGGGGAGAGCGGCACATCAGTTGCAAGATATACATTGGCTGTAGATCGCAGATTCAACAAACGCGATGGCGAAGCAACCGCTGATTTTATCAGCTGTGTAGCGTTCGGACGCAGTGCAGAGTTTGCGGAGAAGTATTTCCATCAGGGACTGAAGGTAGTCGTTACAGGTCGTATCCAGACAGGAAGCTATACCAACAGAGATGGCAACAAGGTTTACACTACAGATGTAGTAGTAGAGGATCAGGAGTTTGCTGAAAGCAAAGCTGCGTCTCAGGCAAATGGAAATAACTATACACCTGCAAGACCGGAACCGAGTGCAGCCAGCGGCGATGGATTTATGAATATCCCGGACGGTATTGACGAAGAATTACCGTTTAACTAGACATTAAAGGAGGTTTACAGCAATGGCTTACAATAAATCTGAAAGACCGGACTCTCCAATGAAGAGAAGAGGCGGACGCAGAAGAAAAAAAGTTTGTGTATTCTGCGGTAAAGAGAATAATGAGATCGATTACAAGGATGTAGAAAAACTCAGAAAATATGTTTCCGAGAGAGGTAAGATCCTTCCAAGAAGAATCACCGGAAACTGTGCAAAACATCAGAGAGCTCTGACTGTTGCTGTTAAGAGAGCACGTCACATTTCACTGATGCCATACGTTCAGGACTAATCAAAATTTGAGAATATAAAGATTATAAAAGAGCGGCGAACCTTTCTATAGCATGCAAGTGCTGTAGGAAGGTTTTTTTTTTGCTGGACAAAACAGTAAAAATATAGTAAAATTGAATAATCACAGGAGGGAAAATAAGGAGGAAACTATGAAAAAAGAACGAAAAAAGAAAACTGTGGAAACAGGGGCTTGGAACAGCTCTTGTTTGTGGTCTTGCAGTAGCTGTGTTTCCGGCAGCGAAAGCAGACGCAGCAGACTTGCTGAAAGCAGGTCCGATCAACACGACAGCAGAGCATGTAACACAGAACCAGCCGTTTGCAGAGAGAACAGCGGGAAGTCAGTATTTCCGTATCCCGGCATTTATCGTTACGCAGAAGGGAAATCTTCTGGCAGCAGCGGATGCGAGATATTCTACAACCGGTGACGGCGGCGGACTGGATACGATCGCTTCTGTATCAACCGATAATGGTAAGACCTGGAATTATTCATTCCCGCTGTATTTTCCGGACAGCGATGGTTATATCGGCAATACGGCAACTACGATCATCGACCCGGCACTGGTACAGGGAAAAGACGGAGAAATTTACTGTATTGCCGATGTAAACCCAACCGGCGTAACGACAATGGGCGGTTATAAAGCTCCGGGAGAAGGAACCGGTTATGTTAAAGTAAACGGAAAAGATTATCTGGCAGTAACGGATAATTATGACAATGTAAACACACAGCCAAAAGATGACGATGCCACAACTTATGCTTATTATGTAGGGGACTGGGATGAGAACGGATATGCAAAAATTTTAAAACGATCCGATCATTCGGAAACAGAATATGGCGTGGATAAGTGGTACAACCTGTATAAAGTAGAAAATGGAGAGTATAAAGATACCCTGACACAGAAACAGGTTAATTCCAATACTGATATTCAGCAGAATATTTTCTATAAAGGATCTGCATTGCATGTATACAATACCGGATATATGATGTATGCAAAAACATACGATGATGGATTTACCTGGACAGATCCGGAAATCCTGAATCCACAGATCAAACGTCCGACAAAAGAGACAGCACTGCTGGTATCTCCGGGGCAGGGGGTACTGACTTCAGATGGTACGATCGTCATTCCATTCTATGATCATGGCGATGGGGAAGAAAATGCAAGCATTATCTGGTCTGATGATAATGGAAAAACATGGGAAAGATCCAATGACGTACCAGGAGCAGCCGCAGGTGGTTACTGGTCATCCGAAAGTGAAGTCGTAGAGCTTTCAGACGGAACATTGCGTATGTTCTTCAGAAGCGGACAGGGAGTGGTCTGCTATTCAGATGCAGTAAGAAATACATCCGGTGATTATGTATTTACAAAGCCGGTCAAGACAGGCGTTTCTTGTACATCAACCTGTAATGTGACAGCGATCAGTTATTCTAAAACGATTGATGGAAAACAGGCAATCCTGGTAGCTGCCCCGGGCGGAAGTGGACGAGCAAACGGTAAAATATTTACATTTCTGGTAGAAGAAGACAAGACGCTGACTTTAAAAAGCTATTCAGTAAACAGCGGCACTTATCAGTATTCCTGTATGTCAGAGCTGAAAAACGGAACGGTAGGACTTCTCTGGGAAAATGGCGGAGGAAGCATACGCTATGATAATTATGATATCGCCCAGCTTGCGGCAGATGGTTATATAAATGATTTAGAACTTGGCGTAGAACTTACCAGAAATGAAACTTATACAAGGTCTTACCAGGTGGCAGAAGAACATAAAACAGGTATTACGACGGAAGCAGATCAAAAGATTGCAGATGTAAATTATGCAAAAGTAGATGGTGTAGAAAAAGAAGTTGTGCCGATGTATGCACATATAGCAAACAATAATTCTGACCTGAGCAGTTTTGCAGCAAAAATGATATATCACTGAATCTGACAGATGCAGAGTTTACCTTTACTTCAACCGGAACAGCAAATGTGTATGCAGTATATAATGAAAATAAAAAGGTATATCTCACCAATGAAAGCGGTGCAAATTCATTTTTCAGTGCAGCAGCAAAAATAATATGCTGGTAACGCCGACAGATGGCAGTGATACTTTCCGTATCTGCAAAGAAAACGGAGAACGATATGTAATTTTCTATTATACAAACATGGACTTCAACGCAAACAGACTCTATAATGCAAGCTTTACAGATGGGACCTATGAGGTGGTTCTGCTTGAGAAAAAGGACAAAGCAGAAGCAGGAGATATTGTTCCGGGATATCAGAGAGTATCAAAAGTTACTTCCGGTAAAAAATATCTGATCGCCAATATCTTTAATAAAGACAATAAAGACCATGTTATTGTTCTCTACCCAACGAATGGAACAGGAAATCAGACAAAACTTCTTGGAGCAGCAGAGAAGCGAATAACACCGACGGAAGCAACCGTGACAATCAAAGCAAACGAGATCGGAAGAACCACAACGGTGATCGACGGTGTGACATACAATATCGTATGCGATGAGCCGGCAGCAGTAAATGATAAAGCGACCTTAAGTACCGATGCACAGGTTGCAGAGAGAACTTATCTGGAAAAAGATTATCCGGAAGGAACTTTTGCCAAGTCCGGTATCGCAGAGGCAATCGCAAAAGCAAAAGAAGTTGCACAGAAAGAAAAAGTAACCAAACTGGAAATCAAAGAAGCAGACGATGCTTTAAAGAAAGCACTGGGCAAACTCGATGAAGTAAAAGCCTCCGGCAAAACAGAAGTACAGACAAAGATTGCACAGGCGGCAGAAAAGAAAGAAGCAGATTACACAAAAGAAAGCTGGGCAAATTTTGCAAAAGCAAAAAGGGATGCAGAAATGGCATTTGCTTCTGAAACAGCAACCGCAAAACAGCTGAAAGATGCTGCAGATGCATTAGACATCGCCATGAAAGCACTTGAAGCAAAGAAACCGGATAATAATAACGACAACAACAACGGTAATAATGGAAATAACAACAGCCAGACCCCAGCGATCGGCAGCGTGATTGCAGATGCATCCGGTATCTTTAACTACAAAGTTACCGGAAATGATACGGTTGAAGTGAAAAACATGACTGCAAAAGGCAAAGCAAAGAGCAGCGTGAAAATCGCAAAAACCATCAAAGCAAACGGTAAAACTTATAAAGTAACCGCTATTGCAGCCAATGCCCTGAAAGGCAATAAAAAAGTAACTTCCGTAAGCATCGGCAGCAACGTAGAAAAGATCGGAAAGAAGGCATTTGCAAACTGCACGAAACTGAAAACCGTCACGGTAAACGGAAACAAACTGAAGACCATCGGAAAGAATGCTTTCTCTGGTGATAAGAACTTAAAGACCGTAAACCTGAAGAAAGTAAAAACACTGAAAACTGTTGGAAAATCAGCCTTCAAGGGTGTTTCAAAGAAGATAACGGTTAGAGTGCCAAAGAACAAAAAAGCAGCTTATGTAAGAATCTTCAAAAAAGGCGGGATCGCAGCCAATAAAATTAAATAATGAAAAAACAATTTATAGTAATAGTGTTAGTAGTTCTTGTAAGTTTAGTTGTCGATTATGGAATAAGGGGATATTATTATCCTCAAAAAGATGATTTTGAATCAAGTGGTACTGGATGGATCCTTGAAAAAGGAGCACCGGAAGCTTTTCTGTAAAAGTCAAATAAGCAACGGACAGAAAGCAGAAAACCGTAAGCGGGAGGAAACATAAAAATGTGCAGGCAGAGGAAAACTCAAAGCCTGCACATTTTTATATTAACAGCCTGTTAAAAGCGGTCAGTTTCGGAAATTAGGTGGATGATTGGTTTAATTGAAACTGCGTGGATCCGGATATTTATCAGGAGAAGTACTATATCCATTCTGATATTTAACGGTCATGTAAATTGTTTCATCGCCGTTTTCGATTTTTACATAGCAGACATTGTCCTTGTCGAATTTGTCGGTGATCTCTATTTTCTGATTTTTATAATAAATCCATACACTGCCATCATTGAGATATTCTACGTCCGGTGCGTTCAGTTCCTCCATAATTTCGTCTTCGGTCAGAGGACGTTCGTTTCCGTCTGCATCGAAGGCAACACCGCCTCCGCCCTGAGTGACGGTGTTTCCGTCGGTATCTTTGTATTCAAGAGAATAAGAACCGTTGTCGGTATTTAAATCAAAAGTGGCACTTGTCTGGTCACCGTGCATCCAAAGCTGGATAGTTCGCTGGATTCCGCCGACATTTGCTGCGTAAGCCGTTCCTGTTCCGCCAACGATCACGCAGACTGCGATTGCAGCCGCCGCAAGTTTCATTTTCTGCTGTTTTTTAATTTTGCCATATATTTGACCTCCCCTTCAGAGATATCGGAGGTATGCAAAACCGAAAAGGCCTGTTTGTATTTTTTCTTTATTCGTCATTTTCCCATTCCTCCTTCAGTGCTGTTTTCAGAAGAGAGCGTCCGCGTGACAGGCGTGTTTTTACGTTGCTTTCCGAGAGCTTTAAAATATCGGCGATTTCCCTGACGGAATAATCTTCATAATAAAATAAATGAATAACGATGCGATATTTTTCGGGAAGTTTCAGAACTTCCTCGAATAAATTCTCAGATTCCGGATTTTCAAAAGTTAACGTTTCTATATAATCCTCCAGCGAACGTCTGTTACGCCGCCAGAAAGCAAGCGTTGTATTTTTCGCTTTATTGATCACGATACGGATCAGCCACGCACGGATATGCTGCTCATCTTCAAAATCTTTGCTTGTCGTGTAATACTGGATCAATGTATCCTGAACAACATCTTCTGCATCTGCCTGATTTTTACAGATGTTAAAGGCGATGGCGTAGAGATTGTTCTGATAGCGTTCGATCAGTTCCTGTACAGGTTGTCTCATGAGTACTCCTAAAATATAAAATTTGATGTAACTGTTCAGAGCCAACCTCCAAAATGCTACGCATTTCGTCGGTGTGGCGTATCCGCCAAATAAAATTTCAAAAACAGTCTTAAAAATGCAAGCATTTTATACCTGTTTTTTGAAATTTTGCTTGGCTCTGAACAGTTACAATTTGATAACAATTCATTGCAGATTGAAGTATTTGCTGCCTGAATCGTAAAAATTGCAAGTCCTTGATCAAGGTGCTTTCAATTATAATACAAATCAGCAGGGAAAAAGGTTACAAAAAAGTATTTTCGTTTTTCAGAGAAAACGATATAATAGAAACAGTATCTTTTTCATGTGTGAATGAAGGGGATAAATCTGTAAAAGAAAAGAGCCGGTGTACACGTTATGCCGGGTGTTACGATCGGAAACAATGTTGTGATCGGCGGCGGAAGTGTTGTCGTGAAAGATATTCCGGATAATGTGGTAGCAGTTGGAAATCCGGCGAAGGTGATCAAGACACTGGATGCAGAGAAGTTCAGAAAAGAACCTTCTGATTTACAGAAATAAGAATTTTTGATAAGATTAAGTCAGCAGAGAAAAGGGGATTTTCGGGGAATTGATATGGGAATGTTTTTAAACAGTATTGAGCCATATGATAAATACAAAACAATTACGAAAGGTCTTTATTTTGTAGACAAAACAGAGCTGCTGGAAGAATTAATACCGGCTCTGGAACAGGAACAGAGATTTTTCTGTATTACAAGACCAAGGCGTTTTGGAAAAACGGTTATGGCGAATATGATAGCATCTTTTTTGAAAAATCGGAGGGCGGTTCTGATATTTTTGACAGACTTAAAATTTCAGAATATCCAAAATATAAAGAGCATTTAAATAAGCATGATGTGATTTATATTGATTTCAGTAAAATGCCGAAAGAATGTGATAGCTATAAAAAATATATTTCTCGCATTGAAGAGGGAATATATTATGATTTAAGAGAAAAATATTCAGATTTGTATTTAAAGCAGGAAGATGCTATATGGGATATTTTTTCGAAAATATTCAATGAAACAAAAAGAAATTTATTTTTGTTATGGATGAATGGGATGCGGTATTTCACATGTCATTTATGACAGAAAAGAACAGAGAAGACTATCTGCTTTTTTTTTGAAATTATTATTAAAAGGACAGAGTTATGTTGAGCTTGCCTATATGACAGGGGTGTTGCCGATTGCAAAATATTCCGACGGATCGGAATTGAATATGTTTCTGGAATATAATATGGCAACACGTATTCGTTTCAGTGAGTATTTTGGATTTTCAGATGAAGAAGTAGATAAGTTGTATGAAAAATATCTTCAGAATACAAAAAGCCTCAAATTGACCGAGAGGGCTTGAGGGAATGGTATGACGGTTATCACACAGCATCCGGTCAGAGATTGTATAATCCGCGTTCGGTTGTATGTGCATTGTCCGATAATCAGCTGTCAAATTACTGGGTCAGCTCAGGAAAATATGATTCCGTGTTCAGCTATGTTAAAAACAATATAGATGACGTACAGGAAGATCTGGTTCTCATGTTTGCAGGAGAAAAAATACCATCGGGTATTGAGGAATATGCAGCAACGGCACAGCAGCTCGATACAAAGGAAGAAATATATTCGGCGATGGTTGTTTATGGGTTATTGACGTATGATAATGGCTGCGTGTTTATTCCAAATAAAGAGTTACAGGGAAGCTATGCATCTATGATGAAAAAGGAAAAATCCCTGGGATATATATACAGACTTGCAAATATTTCTAATAAAATGTTACAGGCGACTTTAAATAAAGATACAGATACTATGGCTGAAATTTTGCAATATGCACATAATACGGAAACGCCAATCTTATCTTATAATAATGAGGTGGAATTATCGGCGATTGTAAATCTGGTTTATCTTTCTGCAAGAGATTTTTATAGGATAGAAAGAGAAGATAAAGCTGGAAAAGGATTTGAGGACTTTATTTTTTATCCTGTCAGATATGAAGATAAGGGCATCATATTGGAATTAAAAGTGGATCAGACACCAGAAGAAGCTATCAAACAGATTAAAGAAAAAGATTATATATTACGTTTCAAAGGAAAACTGGGAGAACACAGACAATACCCGCAAAATATTCTGGCAGTGGGGATTTCATATGATAAAATAACAAAAAACATACCTGTAAAATAGAAGAATTATTAATAAATAGCTAAGTAAAAAAGGAAGAAAAAAGTGAGGTATGAATCAGATTTATCGATATTATGGTAGTAACGGAATTGATATAGATAATTGTTTTTTATGGTTGTGCCTTGAGTTAAAATAACATAAAACAGTTGATTATTTTAAAATTTATGCTATAATTTGGAAATGTAAATAACAGTCAGATATAAATGATAGGTTATAGGGTAATTATCGGACTGTTAGGAACGAATATTTGAAATAGAATAAGAAGCAGCTGGTGCCGCCGCAAGGCGGAGAATAGGGAAACAGGTGAAAGACCCGTGCGATCTCGTCACTGTAAACAGGAGTGCATTGCTTATTATGCCACTGAGATATCGGGAAGGCGGCAATGTGCGTTAAAACTGTAAGCCAGGAGACCTGCCAGACTGTGGTGCGGGGAATAGATATTCCAGGTCACGAGGATTGATTGTACCAATTGAAATAGAAACAGCGAAGCCGAAGAAGTTCTGGTTTGGCTGTTGTTATCCAGTATACAGTCCAACGACGTGTGTTCGTTGGATTTTCTTTTTTCTCCCAAATCTTATTTGTTTCAAATAAAAGTATTATTTTGGGAGGAAAGGCAAATGAAGAAAAAACTGGTAACGATTTTATGTGTAACAACAATTACAGCATCTATGCTGGCAGGATGCGGAAGCAAAACAGCAGAGACAACTGCTCCGACAGAGACAACTGCAGTAACCGAGACAGCAGCAGCTACCGAAGCGGCAACAACCGAGGCAGCTTCTGAAACAGCAGCAGCTACGGAAGCAGAAGATGATCAGGCAGCAGCAGATAAAGTAGCAGCCCTGATTGACCAGATCTATGTGCAGGAAAGAAACGACAACACTGACGAACAGTGCAAAGAAGCCAAAGAAGCATGGGATAAACTGACAGACGCACAGAAGGAACTGGTAGAAGGTGAAAATGCAGACCCTGATTACTTCGGACGTGATACAGGTGATGCATCCAAAGACGATCCGCTAAACCAGGATGACATCGGTGACAACGAACTTCTGGTAGTAAGTTTCGGTACTTCCTTCAACGACAGCCGTGCTGAGGATATCAAGGGAATCGAGGATGCTTTGCAGGAAGCATATCCAGATTGGTCTGTAAGACGAGCATTTACCGCACAGATCATTATCAATCACATCCAGGCTCGTGATGATGAGCACATCGACAACATGGATCAGGCTCTGGAACGTGCCGTAAATAATGGCGTTAAAAATCTGGTTATTCAGCCTACACATCTGATGCATGGCGCAGAGTATGACGAACGGATGGATGCCGTAGATGCATATAAAGATAAATTTGAATCTGTAAAAGTAGCAGAACCGCTGCTGGGTGAGGTCGGAGATGATGCAGATACTGTAAACGATGATAAAAAGCAGTAGCAGAAGCCATCACTTCTGAAGCAGTAGCAACAGCAAATTATGATTCCCTGGATGAAGCAAAGGCAGACGGCGTTGCATTCGTATTTATGGGTCACGGAACTTCCCACACAGCAAAGGTATCTTACAGCCAGATGCAGGCTCAGATGAAAGAGCTTGGTTATGAAAATGTATTTATCGGAACCGTTGAAGGCGAACCGGAAGAGACAGCATGCGAAGAAGTGATCAAAGCTGTATCTGCAGCAGGATACAAAAAAGTAATTCTTCGTCCGCTGATGGTTGTTGCAGGTGACCACGCAAACAACGATATGGCAGGCGATGATGAGGATTCCTGGAAGAGCCAGTTTGAGGCATCCGGAACATTTGACAGCATTGATACACAGATCGCAGGTCTGGGTGAGATCAAAGCAATCCAGGATCTCTACGTTGCTCATACAGCAGATGCTATAAACGAGTAATAAGTAATACATGAGGTGTACCTCGCAGCAGGAATGTCAGAGGTATTCTTGAAAAAAGAAGCAAAATAGAAGGACAGGAACAAAAATGAAGAAAAGAATCATTACATTAGCAGGATTAATGGCACTTAGCTGTGCACTGGCAGTTGGCTGCGGAAACAGCACAAGCCAGACAGAAAACACAGAGTGCTGCACAGACAGAGGCAGCTTCTGAAACACAGGTACAGACCGAAGAAACACAGGAGGCAGAGAGTGTAGCAGAAACGACCGCAGACACAGAGGCAACAGAAGCCGCTGCAACACTGGAAGATGGAACGTACACTGCTGATTTTAATACAGACAGCAGTATGTTCCAGGTCAATGAATTTTACGAGGGAAAGGGAACTCTGACCGTAAAAGACGGACAGATGACCATTCATATCACGCTGCGTTCTACAAACATTGTAAATCTGTATCCGGGACTTGCAGAAGATGCACAGAAAGATGGAGCAGAACTGCTGCAGCCAGTTGTGGAAACCGTAGATTATAATGACGGTGAACCGGCAGAAGAAGTGAATGCATTTGATGTTCCTGTTCCGGCTATCGACGAGGAATTTGATCTGGCACTGATCGGAACAAAAGGAAAATGGTATGACCATAAAGTCAGCGTTTCCAATCCGGTAAAAGCAGAAGAATAAAAATATCAGATTTTGCGAAAAGCTGCTGCGATATGTATCTACATATTTTGCAGCAGCTTTTTATCTTGAAAAGGAGAAATCATGACAGCAGAGGAACTAAATTTAAAAGACGGTGAATACACCGCAGAAGTTACGATGGAAGGCGGAAGCGGAAGAGCAACGATCGATTCTCCGACTGACATTTCGGTAAAAGATGGAAAAGTAACAGCTGAGATTAAATGGAGCAGTTCACATTATGACTATATGCTGGTTGACGGTGAAAAATTTCTTCCGGTCAATACGGAAGGAAATTCTGTTTTTGAGGTTCCGGTTGCAGAATTTGATAAACCGATGACGGTAATGGCAGATACGACTGCGATGAGTGTACCGCATGAAATCGAATATACGCTGACCTTTGCATCAGACACCGTGACAGCGTCCGGCTCCGGATCAGGTATGAGTGGATCGGTAAATATCGCATTATGGATTGCAGTTGCAGTGGCTGTGTTCATACCGGCTGTTACCAGGATGAGACGAAAGGAAAAAAGAAATGAAGAAAATAATGGGGGTACTCGGTGTTGTATTCTGCCTGATGCTGGCAGGCTGTGCATCGCAAAAACAGGATACGATTGAAAAGCGAAATACTGATATCAGCAAGGATCTGACATACGACCACAGCATGGAACTGGAGTACGCAAAGATGTTTGCGGTGGATTATTATCAGAATGATTATGCACTTGTCACGATCGCAGATGACGGGAAATATCTGATCGTACCGGAAGGAGAATCTGTGCCGGAAGATATGGATAAGGATATCACGGTGCTGCAGCAGCCGATCCAGAATATTTATCTGGCGGCTTCGGCGGCGATGGATATGTTTGTGGCGACAGATGCACTGGATGCGGTTCGATTCAGCTCGCTGAAAGCAGATGGCTGGTACATAGAAGAGGCGAAAAAAGCCATGGAAGATGGGGATATTATTTATGCCGGGAAATATTCAGCCCCGGACTATGAGATGATATTGAATGAAAACTGTGGGCTTGCCATCGAGAATACCATGATTCTGCATACACCGGAAGTAAAAGAGCAGATGGAAAAATTTAATATTCCGGTTCTGGTCGATCATTCCAGCTATGAGACAAATCCGCTCGGACGTACGGAATGGGTCAAACTTTACGGGCTGCTGACCGGGCATGAAGATCAGGCAGAGCAGGCGTTTGATGCAGAAGCGAAAGCGTTTGAACAGGTGAGTGATCAGGATGCAACCGGAAAAACGGTGGCATTTTTCTATATCACGACAAATGGGGAAGCAAATGTGCGAAAAAGTGCGGATTATCTGCCGAAAATGATTGAACTTGCCGGCGGAAGCTATATTTTTGATGATCTAGGTGACGAGGAGGAAGCGACATCTACAGTTTCCCTTCAGATGGAAGAATTTTATGCCGGAGCAAAAGATGCAGACTATATTATTTATAATAGTACAATAGAGGGAGAATTGTCTTCTATGCAGGATCTTCTGGCAAAAAGCCCGCTGCTTGAGAAATTCAAAGCGGTGAAAGAAGGACATGTATACTGCACGACCAAGAATCTCTATCAGTCAACAATGGAACTTGGGACAATCACATCCGATATTCGAAAAATGCTGACCGGAGACGATGCAGACCTGACTTATCTGTATAAGGTGGAGTGATACGATGAAAGAAAGCAGATATGGTGCTGCATTTATCATTCTTGCAGCTTTGTTATTTTTATTTTTGGTTTTGAATATATGCATCGGAAGTGTAAATATACCGGTTTCGGAGATACCGAAAATGCTGTGGGGAAATGGAGCGGATGAAACCTTTACGGATATTGTGATGGGAATCCGTTTTCCGAGAGCAATGGCAGCGGCAATCCTGGGCGGCGGGCTGGCATTGTCCGGATATCTTTTGCAGACTTTTTTCATAATCCGATCGCCGGACCGTTTACACTGGGGATTTCCTCCGGAGCAAAACTGGTCGTGGCACTTGTCATGGTAGCTTCCCTTGGAAATGCCCTGCATTTAAGTTCCTGGGTGATGATCATGGCAGCTTTTGTTGGTTCCATGATCTGTATGGGATTTGTGATCCTGATGTCGAAAGTGACCGATCAGATGTCGATGCTGATCGTTAGCGGCGTTATGATCGGATATATCTGTTCTGCGATTACCGATTTTGTGGTAACATTTGCGGACGATGCCGATATTGTCAATCTGCATAACTGGTCAAAAGGAAGTTTTTCCGGGATTACCTGGGATAATGTAGTGATCATGGCGATCGTTGTCGGGATCACTTCGATCTGCGTTTTTCTGATGTCAAAACCGATCAGTGCCTATCAGCTGGGTGAAGTTTATGCCCAGAATATGGGACTGAATGTACAGCTGTTTCGCATACTGCTCGTGCTGTTATCCAGTATTCTGTCAGCCTGTGTGACAGCCTTTGCAGGACCGGTATCCTTTGTCGGAATTGCTGTTCCGCATCTGGTTAAAAATTTATTCGGAACCGCAAAACCGATCATCATGATACCCGCGTGTTTCCTTGGCGGATCTGTGTTCTGCCTGCTCTGTGACCTCTTGGCAAGAATCATGTTTGCTCCGACAGAACTTTCCATCAGTACGATCACAGCGGTATTTGGGGCACCGGTGGTAATCTATATTATGATTCACAGAAAAAAAAGAAAAAGTGTGAAATCAGGAATCATGGAACAGTTCATGCAATGCATAAGGTATATCTTGCAGCAAGAATGTCAGAAATATTTTTGAATTTTTGATTTAGAAAAGGCGGAATAGCATATGGAAGAATATTATTTTTATACGGAAGGTCTGACCGTCGGCTATCACGGCGTTCCGCTCATAAAAAATATCAAGATCAGTCTGAAAAAGGGAGAAATCCTGACGTTGATCGGACCGAACGGAGCGGGAAAAACGACGATCCTGAGAAGCATCATAAAACAGCTGAAACCGCTTGGCGGAGTCGTTGTGCTGGATGGAAAAGAGACGGAACAAATCAGCGGAAAAGAGCTTTCCAGAAAACTTTCGGTTGTGTTGACAGAACGGGTAAGACCGGAAATGATGACCTGCAAAGAAGTGGTTGCGACCGGACGTTATCCATATACCGGGAAGTTCGGCGTACTCTCAAAAGAAGACTGGAAACTGGTAGATGAGGCAATGGAACTGGTGCACATCCACGAGCTTGCTGACCGTGATTTTTCAAAAACGAGTGACGGCCAGAAACAGCGGGTAATGCTGGCGAGAGCAATCTGCCAGCAGCCGGATATCATCATTCTGGATGAGCCGACCTCTTTTCTGGATATCCGCTATAAGCTGGAATTTTTATCCATCATCCAGAATATGTCCAGGGAACGAAATCTTTCCGTAATCATGTCCTTGCATGAACTGGACCTGGCAGGACGTATTTCCGATAAAATAGCCTGCGTCAGAGGAGACAAAGTAGATCGATTTGGAACACCGGAAGAAATTTTTACGCAGGGCTACATCCCACAGCTTTATCAGATGACAACAGGTTCTTATGATGAACGTACCGGAGATCTCGAACTTCCGAAAACAGAAGGAGAGCCGAAAGTTTTTGTGATCGCAGGAAACGGAACCGGTACAGCAGTCTTTCGAAAATTACAGAGAGAGCGAGTGCCGTTTGTGACGGGGATTCTGTGGGAAAACGATCTGGATTATCCGCGGCAAAAGCACTGGCGACAGAAGTGATCTCCGTGAAACCATTTGGCAGGATTGAAGAAAAAGAAATACAGAAAGCAAAAGAATGGATCAAGAAGTGCGACAAAGTGATCTGTACGCTGGATGTCGAAAAAAGCGGGGAGTTTGCAAAGCCGTTGAGCGGGCTTTTTTGAGATGTGCAAATGAACAATTCCCAAGAAGGCACTTTTACGTGCCCTTCGGGGAATTCGTTCATTTGCACATTCAAATCTCCACCGCCGCTTTCATCTCTTTCACATATTTTTCGACTTCCGGAATACATTTTTTCCGTACTTTGCCACAATTTTTACAATCGCAGATCCTACGATGGCTCCGTCTGATACGGATGCCATTTTTTTGCCTGTTCCGGGGTGGAGATACCAAATCCGATGGCAGCCGGGATATCATTTACTTCTTTCACCATTTCTACCATTTTTGCAACATCCGTTTTAATCTCACTTCGAACGCCGGTTACACCAAGTGAAGATACACAGTAGACAAATCCTTTAGCTTCTTTTGCAATCATACGGATGCGTTCGTGGGAGGTCGGTGCGATCAGGGAGATCAGGTCGATGCCGTATGATTCGCAGACACCGGAAAGCTCCTCTTTTTCTTCATAAGGAAGATCCGGAACGATGATTCCATCAATGCCGCATTCTACGCAGCGTTTCATGAAGCGTTCTTTTCCGTAGGTATAGACTGGGTTGATATAGGTCATAAACACCATCGGAATTTTTACTCTCTGGCGGGCTTCTTTTACCATATCAAACAATTTATCGGTGGTGCATCCTGCAGCGAGTGCTCTCTGGCTTGCTTCCTGGATGACCGGGCCTTCGGCGATCGGATCGGAAAACGGGATGCCGATCTCGATCAGGTCTGCGCCGGCTTTTTCCATGGCGATCAGCAGATTTTTTGTGGTTTCAAGGTCTGGATCCCCACCTGTTACAAAAAGGGATAAATGCTTTTTATTTTCGAATGCCTTATATATATTACTCATAGATATCCACTCCTCTGTATCTTGCAATGGCTGCTACGTCTTTGTCGCCGCGTCCTGAAATAGTAATTACGATGATCTTATCTTTATCCATAGTCGGTGCCAGTTTCATTGCGTAGGCAACGGCGTGATAACTCTCGATCGCCGGAATGATTCCCTCGGTGCGGGAAAGATATTCAAATGCATTAACAGCTTCTTCATCGGTGATGGAAACGTACTGTGCACGGCCTTCTTTTGCAAGCATCGCATGTTCCGGGCCGATTCCAGGGTAGTCAAGTCCGGCAGAAATAGAATAAACCGGTGCGATCTGACCGTATTCGTCCTGGCAGAACAAAGATTTCATGCCATGGAAAATACCGGTGCTTCCTTTGGCGATCGTGGCGGCATGTTTCGGGGTATCAATGCCAAGTCCGGCTGCTTCGCAGCCGATCAGGGCGACTTCTTTATCAGGGATGAATTCATAAAAAGTACCGATGGCATTGCTTCCGCCTCCGACGCAGGCAATCACGGCATCCGGCAGACGGCCTTCTTTTTCTATCAGCTGTTCTTTGATTTCTTCTCCGATAATTTTCTGGAAATCACGGACAATTGTCGGGAATGGATGAGGTCCCATGACAGAACCAAGTACATAAAGCGTGTCATCCATACGTTTGCTCCATTCACGCATTGTTTCATTTACGGCATCTTTTAAAGTCATTGTGCCGCTTGTGACAGCGTGCACTTTTGCACCGAGCAGTTCCATACGAAATACATTCAGTGCCTGACGGTCGGTGTCTTCTTTTCCCATGAAGACTTCACATTCAAGTCCCATCAGCGCTGCTGCTGTTGCGGTTGCAACACCGTGCTGTCCGGCTCCGGTCTCTGCGATGACACGGGTTTTGCCCATTTTTTTTGCTAGAAGAACCTGGCCGAGTACGTTGTTGATCTTGTGGGCTCCGGTGTGGTTCAGATCCTCTCGTTTGAGGTAAATTTTTGCACCGCCGAGATCCTCGGTCATTTTTTTGCTTCATAGAGCAGAGAAGGTCTTCCCGCGTAATTTTTCAGCAGGTCATCGAGCTCTGCGATAAATTCCGGATCTTTGCTGTATTTGTTGTAAGCTTCTTCTACTTCCTGAACAGCGGGCATCAGTGTTTCTGGGATGTACTGTCCGCCGTATTCTACAAATCTTCCTTTGCTCATAAGTGAATCCTTTCTATATATAATAGAATGTTTTATCTTCGTACATGATCAATGAATGTTTTGATTTTTTCTTTGTCTTTTATACTGTTTGTCTCAACGGCACTGCTCACATCGACCGCCCACGGATGACACTGAGCAATACTTTCTGCAATGTTTTCTGTATTCAGTCCGCCGGCTAAAAACCATGGTTTCGCAAGCGGTGGAATTAGGGAACGGTCAAATGTTTTGCCGCTTCCGCCGTAAGAATCCTTCTGCCAGGTATCGAGCAGCAGATAATCGCATGGAAGCTTTTTCTGCCTCTAGGATCTGCTTCGTGCTTTGTACGCGAACGGCTTTGATCATCGGGAGGGAAGGGCATAAATTTTTTAATCTATGAATGTAATCTGCGGTTTCATCGCCGTGCAGCTGTGCAAGATCAATGATTTGTTTTTGATATAATTTGGCGATAAATTCCGGTTCGGCATTGACGAAAACACCGACTGCTTTGATCTTTGGCGAAAGCTGTTTTTTTAATTCTGCTGCTTTTTTGCATCGACCTGTCGGCTGCTTTTTGCGAAAACAAATCCGGCAAAATCGGGAAGCAGTTCATTGACATAAGAAATATCTTCTGTGCGTTTCAGACCGCAGATTTTGATCTTTGTCATAAGGCTCCTCCATTGAGGGCTGCAAGCATGGCAGCTTTGTCGGGACTTCGCATCAGTGTTTCACCGATCAGCACACCATTTACACCGGCATCTTTTAATACCTGAATATCTTCCGCTGTTTTGATCCCGCTTTCTGCCACGAAAAGTGCATTTTCCGGAGCAAGACTTCTCAGGCGAGTGCTGTTGGAGATATCTACCGTGAAATCTTTTAAGTTTCGGTTGTTTACACCGATCACTCTGGCACCGGCTTTGATCGCAGAATCCATTTCGTTTTCATCGTGAACTTCGACCAGTGCGGACAAACCGAGTCGGTCGCAGATTTCAATATAAGAGCGGATCGTTTTGGTATCAAGCAGTGCACAGATCAGAAGAACAACGCCTGCACCGAGTGTTTTCGCTTCGTAAATCTGATATTCGTCTACGGTAAAATCTTTTCGCAGAACCGGGATGGAAACTTCATCTGTGATCGCTTTTAAATATTCTTTCTTTCCGAGAAAATATTTCGGCTCTGTCAGGCAGGAGATGGCATCTGCACCGGCTGCTTCGTATTCTTTTGCAATCTGCAGATATGGAAAATCTTCTGCAATCAGACCTTTGGATGGAGAAGCTTTTTTGACTTCACAAATATAATGAATACCAGGTTCTTTCAACATTTTTTCAAATGGAAAAGTCTCATCTGCTGCAAGGGCGAGAGCTTTTTCTTTCATTTCTTCAGGGGAAACCAGCTTCTTTTCCTCGATCAGGCGAAGTCTGGTATCTGCCGCAATCTGTTCCAAAATCATAAATTAAGCCTCCTGTGTAGCTTTGACAAATTCCTGAAGTTTTGCGTAAGCTTTTCCGCTGTCGATCATTTCTTTTGCTTTTTCAATACCTTCTGCAAGGGTGATGCCGTCGATGCCAAGATAGAGGCTCATGCCGGCATTCATCAGGATGACGTCACGCTTTGGTCCAGTTTCCTCACCGGTCAGAATACGGCGGGTAATTTCAGCGTTTTCTTTTGGTGTGCCACCGATCAGTTCGGAAAGCTCGCAGCTCTTTAAACCGAACTGTTCCGGGGTAATCGTATAAGAAATGATTTCACCATTTCGGATTTCATTGACGTAAGTTTTACCGGTCAGGGTAATCTCATCCAGTCCGTCATCGCCGCAGACAGCCACGCCGCGGGTAACACCAAGATTGGAAAGAACCTGAGCCAGAGCCGGTGCAAGATCTTTGTCGTAAACACCGAGAAGTTGCATTTTGGCGGCCGCCGGATTGGACAGAGGACCTAAGATATTAAATACGGTACGAACGCCAAGTTCTTTGCGGACAGGAGCAGCGTAACGCATGGAAGAATGATAAACCGGAGCGAACATAAAGCACATATCGGTTTTCTTTAAAACGGTTTCGTTCTGCTCGGCTGTCAGATCCATTTTTGCACCAAGGTTTTCAAGTACATCGGCAGCTCCGCTTCGGCTGGAAATACTGCGGTTTCCGTGCTTTGCAACCGGAATTCCGGCAGCGGCAACAACGAAAGCAGAAGTTGTGGAAATGTTGAAAGTTCCGACTTCATCTCCGCCGGTTCCGACAATTTCCATGACATCACGTTCCGGGTGAAGTTTGACACCTTTTTCACGCATAACCGTGGCAAAAGCAGTGATTTCGTCAATGGTTTCCCCTGCATACGCAGTGCAGTCAGAAATCCACCCATCTGAGCCTGAGTTGCGGTGCCGTCCATCATTTCGCCCATAACAGCGAGTGATTCTTCATATGTAAGATCTTCGTGGTTGATCAGTTTGTAAATAGCTTCTTTTATCATGGTAAATTTCCTCCTGTATATTGTGGGAGTGCGACGCACGGAACAATCCGTAGGCATCATAAATCTAAAAAGTTTTCAAGAATGATGCGTCCCTGCGGTGTGAGAATGGATTCCGGATGGAACTGCAGACCATATACCGGGTACGTTTTGTGCTGTACTGCCATCACTTCTCCGTTTTTATCTTCCCCGATCACCTGAAGAACATCCGGAACGGTTTCACGGACAGCAACCAGTGAATGATATCTGGCGGCATCCATTTCTTCGTCCAGTCCTTTGAAGATCGGACTGTTGCTATCGATGTGGATGCGGCTCTTTTTCCGTGCATCAGCTGTTTTGCATGAGAAATAGTGCAGCCGTATACTTCGAAGATGCCCTGATGTCCGAGACACACGCCGAGGATCGGGATTTCTCCCTGAAGATGCCGCACAACCTCTTCGCAGACACCGGCATCTTTCGGATAACCAGGTCCCGGGGACAGAATGATGTGAGAAGGTGCGAGGGCACGGATTTCTTCTACGGTCATGGCATCATTTCGGATGACTTTGATATCCGGGTTGATACTTCCTGCCATTTGAACAAGATTATAAGAAAAACTATCGTAATTATCAATTAAGAGAATCATTATTCCAGCACCTCCTTTGCATTTTTCACGGCATTCATAACAGCGAGTGCTTTGTTGTAGGATTCCATATATTCATTTTTCGGAATACTGTCAGCGACAATACCGCCGCCCGCCTGAACATACACATGACCATCTTTTTTGACTGCCATGCGGATCGCGATACAAGTATCCAGGTTTCCGGTAAAATCAAGATAACCGAGTGCACCGCCGTAAATCCCACGCTGTTCACTTTCCAGTTCTTCGATGATCTCACATGCACGGATCTTTGGTGCACCGGAAAGCGTTCCGGCCGGCAGGACACTTTCAATCGCACTTAAGCCGTCGCAGTTGCTGCGGATATTGCTCTCAACCTGTGAGCAGATGTGCATGATCTTGGAATAGCGGTGGATCATCATGTATTTTGTAACCTCAACCGAATCAAAATTCGAAATTTTACCGAGGTCATTTCTGCCGAGATCGACGAGCATATTGTGTTCGGAAGTTCTTTTTCGTCGGAAAGCAGATCCTTTTCCAGAACCTTGTCCTCCTCCGGTGTTGTGCCTCTCGGTCTGGAACCGGCTACCGGGAATGTAGTCAGGCGGCCATTTTCCAGACGGACCAGCGTTTCCGGGGAAGTACTCATGATCTCTTCACCGTCAATGCTCAGGTACACCATGTACGGAGAAGGATTTGTGGTACGCAGTACACGGTACGGGTTGATCAGGCTGCCCTCGTAAGGAGTGGAGAACTGTCTTGAAATAACTGCCTGGAAAATATCACCATCGATGATGTATTCTTTTGTTTTTTCAACCAGCTTACAGTATTCTTCCTGAGTGACATTGCAGGTAAAATTCACTTCTGAAGAAGAAACCGGGATTTCCGGAGCCGGGGCAGTGCGGATAATATTGATGATATTTTGGATATCGGCAGCAGCTTTTCCGTAATTCTCCATCACACGGTCGGTCTTCATATTTACAATGACGCTGATCTTCTGAGTCAGATGATCGTAGGCAATGACCTTATCAAACAGCATCATATCATAATCATTGAACATGCCCTTTTTGATGTTCAGTGTCGGTTCCGCATATCCGATCATGGCATATGCGAAATATCCGACAAATCCTCCGGCAAAAGGAGGGAGTCCTGCAAGACGTGGAGCTTTGTAATCCTTCATGATTTCACGCAGAACATCGAGCGGTTTGTCTGTCTGCTTTGTTGCAACCTCATCGCCCTTTTCGATGGTTACCACGCCCTCCTTGCAGGAAACACGCATCACCGGATCGTATCCGAGAAAAGAATAGCGTCCCCATTTTTTCGCCGCCCTCAATACTTTCCAGCAGGTAATATCTGCTGCTGATGCCGGACAGCTTTCTAAGAAGCGTGATCGGTGTGATAACATCTGCATAAATTTCACGGCAGACCGGAATAATATCGTAATCATTTGCAAGTTTTAAAATCTCATCACAATCTGGATACATGCGATACTCCTTTCCTTTTATAAATATATAAAAATGCCATACGAATTGCTTCGTATTTCGTACTCTCACAATTTGCTCCAATATTTGCATATCGTGGTTTCAGACCTATGACCCTGACATAATAAAAAAAGCTTCTGTCCCCTCTAAAGGGACAAAAGCTATAAATTACTTCTGCGGTACCACCCAAATTGCTGCATTGCAGCCACTCTGTTATGTACATTCATACATACTCTGCTGATAACGGATCGAGCCACCGTCAGTTCCTACTCCTTATATCTTGATAAAGAAAATATACAGTTTCAGACTGCCCTCACAAGTCCATTCGGCAAAATCTTTATTACTGCAATCACACCGCCTGCAGCTCTCTGGGAATAAAACTTCCTGCTTACTTCTCTTGTTCATCGGTTTAAAGTGATAAATATTTTGTTGTTTCTGAGTATAAAACCGGGGTGGGGATTTGTCAATAGGGAAATTATATTTGTTTTTTTTTATTTGCTCAATCTCCTCTACCGGAACCTGAAAACTTCAGAAATCTCTTCCAGGGAATACTTTTTTGCTTTCAGCATATTTAAAATGCCGGTTCGTATGCCAGCTTTAAGTCCATCTTCATAGTATACTTGTCGAACTGCTTTTTCGTCATATTCAAAAATACTCATAGCAATTACCTCCGATTTGTTTTGGGCGAGAAAATCTGCGAGAATTCCATCACGGATACATTCATTTACGGCACGTTCCACAGCGTTATCTAAGTTGTCTTCTTTTTTGTATAAGTACGGACTTTCTCTACATATTGAGCATATTCGTTTAAGGTCTGACACTGTTCCATCAATTCTTTATTATGTCCTTTATTAATATTTAAGGTCACTACTTTCAGTTCCAGATCGGGAATACCGGAAAAATTATGATAGGAGTCTGACAGGTAGTTGTACCAGCTGTCTTCCTGCTTTGTGGTTCCATTATAGAAAACAACAAAATGCGGTGCAGGAATCTCTAACAGTGTCGAAGAATAGAGTTTGTTTGAATCCACCATTTTCTGGTATTCACTGGAAATATAGAACAAGTTGCGAAGCGGCATATTTGGATTATAGGTTGACTGATGTTCGTATAAAAACAGATTTGTGTCGATAACAAATGCCAGATCGTTTTTCATACCTATATAAATCGCATTTTCCAGTGTAATAATCTGCAGTTTGGAAGGATCGTGATAATCGCTTCCGCTCATTGCATTATAGAGTGACAAAAGATTGGATTTATCTGCAAATAGCATACGAAATACCGTGTCTTTATATTTGCGGTTTGCAGATGTGTGCAATTTTCCAGCCTGCTTTTTCTTCGTAGCAGCTGTTTTTTTCTTGCCATAGGCATTACCTCCTGTATTGCAGGAGATAAAAGACAGATAAAAAGTCTGTTTCTGTTTTTATTCAGAACTCCTGCTTTTTATTTTTTTGATGGGATAAAAGCATGGATTTCTGAAATGAGATTAGAAAAAACAGATGGTAGAAATACCGTAAAGAGAAATATGCTTTGAAGATATAGTAACATTGATTGAAATATTTGACAAGAGATTTTGAAAAGTTTATAGAAAATTTAAAAATAAAATAGAGAGTTACATATTGTATAAAATATATTACTGATATAGATATAAATTTATTTGCAATATTTATGAAGCGAAGGGGCATCTCATCTTCGCGGCAGCGCTTGTATTATTTAAGAGAAAAATCATAGCACAGGAGGATGAAGATGGAACAATATGCATATATCAGAGTTTCTACAAAAAGAGCAGCACATAGACAGGCAGATCATGGCATTAAAACCATATAGTATTTCACCAAAAATATTTACTGCGATTATCAGTCCGGAAAAGACTTTGAACGTCCGGAATATCGTAAGCTGATCAGAAAATTAAAAAGAAGGATAAAAGATGAAATTTTTTGATGGGGAGGGTTGCCTCCCTATTGTTATAAAGTTTACTTTTGATGTTGATTTTATAAAGTGTATGTAAAAAATACCATGCAAAGCACATAACAAAATAGTTGACAAACATCACATAGATAATTATAATAAACACAAAACAGAAGTAAAATATATTATATATCTATCAAACAGAAAGCAAAAATCGTATTGCTTTTCAAAACTCAATGAAAATTCAATGCCGTTCGGCAGGAAAATCCAATTTAAAAAGACCTGCGTGAAGCGGCTTGAAGAAATAAAAATTTTTCGTATACTTAAAAGTAAGCAGTATTACCTGAAATGTTATTTGAGGAAAAACTTACATCCTGTGGCTTCTTCACGTAAAAAGAACAAAAGAAAAGGAGAAGCTATGGGAGAAAAGGATATTACAGAAAAGATTCTGGCAGATTATAATGATGTATTTGCGGATATTATGAATGGACTGCTTTTTGCAGGAGAACAAAGAATCCTGCCGGAGGCACTGGAAAATACGTCCATTCATTCACAGTACAAGGCGGAAGATGAAAAGGTACATGAGCTGGAGCGAGACGTAGCCAAGTACTGGAAAGAAAAGGAAGTAGAGCTTGCGATTTGCGGGATTGAGAACCAGAGTGTTGTGGAAAAAATATGCCGTTCCGCGTGATAGGATATGACGGGACAGCGTACCGCAGTCAGTTATTGGAAGAGAGAAAAAAGATTCTTCCGGTGGTAACAATCGTATTATACTTTGGAACGGACAGACACTGGAACAGCAAGAAAAATATTAAATCTTTGATGGAAATACCGGAAGGGCTGGATAAGTTTGTAAATGACTACAGTATGCAGGTCTTTGAGATCGCATGGCTTACAGAGGAAGAAATAGAAAGATTCCAAAGTGATTTTCGAATCGTAGCAAATTTCTTTGTGAAAAAAAAAAGAAAGAACAAAGATTATATCCCGGATGATCCGACAGAAATAAAGCATGTAGATGAAGTGTTAAAACTGTTGCAGGTAATGACAGGTGACGACCGTTATAAAGAAATGTTCAAAAAAAGAAGGAGGTGCATAGTATGTGTGATGTGGCAGAGAGGCTGGAAAAGATGGGCATTGCGAAAAAGTAATTGAGCTTGGAAGGAAGAGGAAAAGAAAGCCATCAGAGTGGAATTTATTTTACGTGTGCTGGAAATGAAAGGAGGCGTGGATGAAAAGACGAGGAAAAGAATCGAAGAAGAACCGGATGTAGATCTTTTGGACATTTGGTTTACAAAAGCATTAAAGGCAAATACCGTTCAGGAGTTTGAACAGGCACTGGATTAAATGAACATTTCCCCTCTGCAGGAGCGACTTACGGCAGGAACTCTTGCAGAGATTTTTTATCTTAGTCGGAGAAGACTCCCACTTCTAACAGGACGCCACTGAAAAAGTGGCGTCCTAACAGTGCCAGGTAATTATGATTTGCATTTAACCTGTTCTTAAATGGGTTTCTTTCTGAATAAACTGTCACAAGAGTCCAAAAATGGGTGACGGTTTTGATGTATGATCTGCGGCTGAAAAATATCCCTGCGGAAGTATGGATGGGAATTCTGGTGCTGGCGTGTACAATTCTGCTTTTTACGGGCGGAGTAAAAAATGTACTTCCGGCTTCCGGCAGCGTGGAGAAGAAGGTTATTTTGATTGATGCGGGGCATGGTGGTGATGATCCGGGGAAGATTGGAATCAATCAGGCGAAGGAAAAGGATATCAATCTGGCGATTGCAAAGAAGCTAAAAGTTTGTCTGGAGAAGGCGGGATTTGAGGTTGTGATGACGCGGGAGGCGGACGAAAGTGTAAAGGGACCGGAGCAGGGAAATAAAAAGAGCACGGATATGAGGAACCGGTGTGCAAAGATCAGGGAGACAAAACCGGCGATGGCGGTCAGTATTCATCAGAACAGTTACACGGAGGAGTATGTATCGGGACCTCAGGTTTTTATTATACGACTTCGGCAGAGGGCAAGGAGATCGCCGGATGTATTCAGAATGTTATGAATAAAGAGCTGCAGATCGAAAGACCGCGGGAAATCAAGGCGAATGACACGTACTACATATTGAAACGGAGTGAAGCTCCGGCGGTGATCGTGGAATGCGGTTTTCTGTCGAATGAGAGGGAGGCAGCACTTTTAATTACAGATACCTATCAGCAGAAGGCAGCAGAATCGATTTGTGACGGTATCCAAAAATATTTTGCGGCAAAGATGTAAAGTATGCTTCCAAAAATATTTGATTTCAGATGAAAAAATTGGTGCGATATAACGATTGACAAAAAATTTTATTCGCCTTATAATTGTTCGACAACGAACAATCAGACAGGAGGTGAAGCGAAGATGGATTTTGGAGAAAAACGTGAAGTGGGCAGAGAGATCTTGTCATTATCCAATCTTTTATATCGAAAAATTGAGTACGATAAGAAAAAAAGTGGAATTTATGATCTCCAGTATGTCCAGGGCGGGATTATAAAGTATATTAAAGAAAATCCTCAAAAGGACATTTTTCCGCGGGATATTGTGAAGCGTTTCTGCCTTACACGCTCTACTGTTGCCGGTATTTTGCAGAAAATGGAGCAGAATGGATATATTGAAATGCAGTCTTATCCCGGGGATGCGAGACTGAAGAAAATTGTTCTGACGGAAAAGGGCGATGAAGCCAGTGATCTTGTGAAAGAGCAAATCCGTAGAATGGAACGGCTGTTGGTAAAGGATATGACAGCGGACGATATTGACTGTCTGTTTCAGCTGACACAGAAGATTCGCGAGAACCTCATAGAAGATCTGGAATGTTCGATAAAAACAAATGTTACGAAAAAAAAAAGATAATAAGGAGGCCAATCATGATTAAGAAACTGATGAAGAGCATCCGTGAGTACAAGAAGGATTCCCTTTTATCTCCGGCGATGGTCACGCTTGAAGTAATCATGGAAGTGATCATTCCGATGTTGATGGCAAGACTGATCGACTACGGTATTCAGGCACAGAACCTGGGATATATCTGGAAGATGGGTATTCTGCTTGCTGTCACAGCGATGATCTCACTGATGTTCGGTGTGCTTTCCGGTAAATTTGCCGCACGGGCATCTGCCGGATTTGCAAAGAACCTGAGAAAGGATATGTATTACAATGTACAGAATTTTTTCTTTCTCCAATATTGATAAATTTTCAACGGCAAGTATCGTAACGCGTCTGACAACGGACGTTACCAACGTGCAGAATGCATATCAGATGATCATCCGTATGGCAGTCCGTGCACCGATCATGCTTGTTTTTTCTATGTTTATGGCATTTCAGGTAAATTCTGAGATGGCAGTGATTTTCCTGGCGGCGGCACCGATTCTTGGCATCGGACTGTATTTTATTATGACACATGCACATCCAGTATTTGAAAAAGTTTTCAAAACTTACGATAAACTGAACAATGTTGTGCAGGAAAATCTTCACGGAATCCGTGTTGTGAAATCTTATGTCCGTGAGGATCATGAGATTGAGAAATTTGAAAAAAATTTCCACATCGATTTATAACGATTTTACATTTGCAGAAAAACTGATCGCATTCAATATGCCGCTGATGCAGTTCTGCATGTATGCATGTATGATTCTGATTTCCTGGTTTGGTGCAAAACTGATCGTTACAACCGGAAATGATCCGGTAAATGGTATGTCTACCGGTCAGCTGATGAGCCTTGTTTCTTATGCGATGCAGATTCTGATGAGTCTTATGATGCTGTCGATGGTATTTGTTATGATCATTATTTCCAGAGCATCTGCAGAGCGTATTGTAGAGATTCTTAATGAGAAAAGCGACCTTACAAATGGAGAATCTCCGGTAACAGAAGTAAAAGACGGTTCCGTTGTATTTGATCATGTAAGCTTCAGCTACACAGGGAAAAAGGATAAGATCTGTCTTTCTGATATTAATTTAAATATCAGATCCGGTGAGACGGTTGGTATCATCGGAGGAACCGGTTCGGCAAAGACAACGCTGGTTCAGCTGATCCCGAGACTTTATGATGTCACAGAAGGAAGCCTGAAAGTAGGCGGTCTGGACACAAGAAAATATGATCTGGAAGTTCTGCGTGACCAGGTATCTATGGTTCTGCAGAAAAATGTGCTGTTCTCCGGAACGATCAAAGAAAACTTACGCTGGGGAAATGAAAATGCGACAGATGAACAGTTGATTCATGTCTGTCAGCTCGCCCAGGCTGACGATTTTATCCAGACATTCCCGGATAAATACGATACTTATATTGAGCAGGGCGGAACGAATGTTTCCGGCGGACAGAAACAGAGAATCTGTATTGCAAGAGCACTTCTGAAAAAACCGAAAATCCTGATTCTGGATGACTCTACCAGTGCGGTAGATACGAAAACAGATGCGTTGATCCGAAAGGCATTCCGTGAGGAAATCCCGGATACAACGAAATTTATCATCGCACAGCGTATTTCATCGGTACAGGATGCGGACAAGATTATTGTTATGGATAAAGGCCATATTTCTGCGGTTGGCACGCATGAAGAGCTGCTTGCATCCAATGAGATCTATCAGGAGGTTTACTATTCTCAGGTGAAAGGAGGAAGCGAAGATGAGACAGCCGAATAACAAAAAAAGGACCGGAAGGAATGGCAAAAGTAAATAAAGATGTTGTAAAAAGACTGATGTCTTATATCGGACATTATAAACTGCGTTTTGCTGCTGTCCTGATCTGTATCGTGGTCAATGCACTTGCCATGGTGTCCTGCTCACTGTATCTGCAGACACTGATCGACAGTTATATCACACCGCTGCTTCAGGCAGCCACACCGGACTTTGCACCGCTGTTCCGTTCCATTTTGATCATGGGATGTATTTACGCAGTGGGAATCCTTGCCTGCCTGTTTTACAACAGAACGATGGTAAGTATCGCACAGGGAACGTTAAAACGTATTCGAGACGAGATGTTCGAACATATGCAGACACTGCCGATCCGTTATTTTGATACGCATACACATGGCGATATTATGAGCCATTATACGAACGATACGGACACGCTGCGTCAGATGCTTGCACAGAGTATCCCGCAGATGTTCTCCTCTCTGATCACAATTATTTCTGTGTTTTTTGCCATGCTTTTCACAAGCTGGCAGCTTACCATTTTTGTACTCTGCTTTGTATTTATCATGCTTCAAGTGACAGGCCGTGTTGCCGGAAAGAGTGGTTATTATTTTATACGTCAGCAGAAAGCTCTTGGTGATGTAAATGGTTATATCGAAGAGATGATCAACGGACAGAAAGTTATCAAAGTATTCTGTCACGAAGAGAAAGCAAAAGAGATTTTCGACCAGAAAAACGAAGAATTATGCAAGGATGCATCCGCAGCAAACAGTTTCGCAAATATCCTGATGCCGATCATGGGTACTCTCGGAAACCTGCAGTATGTGCTGCTGGCAACAATCGGAGGCACAATGGCTCTTGGCGGTGCAGGCGGTATGACGGTTGGTACGATTGCATCTTTCCTGCAGCTGAGCAGAAGCTTTATGAATCCGATCAGTCAGATTTCAAATCAGCTGAATATGGTTGTCATGGCACTTGCAGGAGCGGAACGTATTTTCCGACTGATGGATGAAGAGCCGGAAGTTGACGAAGGATACGTTACACTGGTCAATGCAAAATATGACGAGAACGGTGAGCTGACGGAATCAAAAGAAAGAACCGGACTGTGGGCATGGAAACATCCGCATGGCGATGGAACGCTGACTTACACAAAAATGCGTGGCGAAGTGCGGTTCTATGATGTAGATTTTGGTTATAATGAAGAAAAGATCGTGCTCCACAATATCAGTCTGTATGCAGAACCGGGACAAAAAGTGGCGTTTGTAGGTTCTACCGGAGCCGGAAAAACAACGATCACAAACCTGATCAATCGTTTCTATGATCTGGCTGACGGAAAAATCCGTTACGATGACATCAATATCAACAAGATCAAAAAGGCAGACCTGAGACGTTCTCTTGGTGTGGTTCTGCAGGAAACAAACTTGTTTACCGGAACGATCATGGAAAACATCCGTTACGGACGTCTGGATGCAACCGATGAAGAAGTCTATGCAGCAGCAAAACTTGCAAATGCGGATGACTTTATCCGATTGCTTCCGAATGGTTACGATACGGTGATCACAGGAAATGGCGGAAGCCTTTCACAGGGACAGCGTCAGCTGATCGCAATCGCAAGAGCAGCGGTAGCGGATCCGCCTGTTATGATCCTGGATGAAGCGACTTCTTCGATTGATACCAGAACAGAGGCAATCGTACAGAGAGGTATGGATGCTCTGATGAAAGGACGTACCGTATTTGTTATTGCACACAGGCTTTCGACAGTACGAAATTCTGATGTTATAATGGTGCTGGAGCAGGGACGTATTATTGAGAGAGGATCTCACGATAAGCTGATCGCCGAAAAAGGCAAATATTATCAGCTTTATACAGGAGCATTTGAACTGGAATGATGTGATCATGAAGAAAAGAAAGTTTAGCAGATGGATTCTGCTTCTGTGCTGCCTTTTTATTCCGGCATTTACAGCCGGGGCGAAGGCACCGCTTGGTACACCGACAAGAGAAGTGCTGCTGGATATGGCGTGGGATTGTCTGGAAGAATACAATTTCAGCTGTATCCGTACCAATGCTGTTGCAGTAAGCAAAGCAACACAAATAATGTCGGAAAAAGAAGAACAGACGGAGACGCAGCAAGTGGAAACAGAACAACAAACGGAAGAGCAGAGCAGCGAGACATCGTTTGATGTGACGCAGTATATTTTTGTCGGAGATGCCAGGACGGTCGGCATGCATGAAACAGTCGGAGATTCCGGCTGCGTGTGGATCGGTCAGGTTTCAGCGGGATTATCCTGGTTTCAGGATACTGCCGTTGGAGAGATTGATGAGTCAGTGACGCAGGGATCTGTGATCATTATCAATATGGGAGTCAACGATCTTGGAAATGCATGGGGATATATTGATCTTCTGAAAAGAAAATTCCTCAGTGGATGGAAAAAAGGAGCCGAAGTCTACTATATGTCGGTAAATCCGGTAGAAAATCATCCGTATTTCCAATGAGGATATTGCGAATTTTAACAATATTCTTTATAATAATCTTCCGTCAGAGACTGGTTGGATAGAGACAAATTCCTATCTGCTGGAGAGTGGATATTCCACACAGGACGGCGTACACTTTGATGCGGAAACGTATCAGAAAATATTTAATTATACAATGGAAGTGCTGTCTGGATTCGGACGACAATAAAAATGTCTGGAGGAAATGAAAATGGGTGTTTTAAGTGGTTTAAAACCGGAAAAAGTATTTTATTATTTTGAGGAGCTTTGTAAAATTCCACATGGTTCCTATCATACAAAACAGATTAGTGATTATCTGGTACAGTTTGCAAAAGAACGTAACCTGGAGTGCAGTCAGGATGACAGCAACAATGTTGTGATCCGCAAAGCAGCATCCGCAGGATACGAAGATGCACCAGTCGTTATTTTGCAGGGACACTGTGATATGGTCTGCGAAAAAACAGCAGATTCCACACACGACTTTGAAAAAGATGGCCTGGATCTGATGATCGAAGGCGATTATGTTACTGCGAACGGAACAACACTTGGCGGAGACGACGGAATTGCCGTTGCATATGCACTGGCAATCCTTGATGATGATACATTGAAACATCCGGCACTGGAAGTGGTTATCACAACAGATGAGGAAGTAGGACTTCTCGGAGCAAAAGCTCTGGACTGCTCACAGCTGAAAGGTAAATACCTGATCAACATGGATTCCGAAGAAGAAGGATATCTGTGGGTAAGCTGTGCAGGCGGACTTTCTGCAATCACAACGATTCCGGTCAGATATCAGGAGGTAAGCGGAGAAAAATATGAGCTGGTTATTTCCGGACTGAACGGCGGACATTCAGGAGCAGAGATTGATAAAAACAGAGCAAACTCCAACAAACTGATCGGACAGGCTTTATTTACACTGGAACAGGATATCCCGTTCTGCCTGACAGCACTGGAAGGCGGCACAAAGGACAATGCGATCCCGAGACTGTCAAAAGCTGTTTTTGTTGCAGATAAAGAAGCAGAAGAAGCAATTTTGCTGCAGCAGAGAAACTTCAGAATGACTGGAGAACGGAATATACCGGAACCGATGAAGGCATTACCGTGACTGTGAAAAAATCGGTGAGACAACCGAAAAAGCTCTGGAGCAGGTAAGTCAGGAAAAGATTATTTTCTTCCTGGTACAGGTGCCATATGGCATCCAGAAAATGAGCGGTTCCATCGAAGGACTGGTAGAGACATCTATCAACCCTGGTATTCTGATGCTAAACGAAGAAGAATGCAAAATTGTCAGCAGTGTGCGAAGCAGCATTGACAGTGCAAAAGATGCACTGACTGCAAAGGTTTGCTACCTCAGCGAATTCCTGGGCGGAGACTGTGTAACAGAGGGCGACTACCCGGCATGGGAGTACCGCAAAGAATCCAAACTGCGTGACATTATGGTAGATTCTTACAAAGAGCTGTTCGGAGACGGACCGGAAGTAAAAGCGATCCATGCAGGTCTGGAATGTGGTCTTTTCTATGAGAAGATCGAAGGTCTGGATGCAGTTTCCTTTGGACCGACCATGAAGGATATCCATACAACAGAAGAAGTTCTTTCCATTTCTTCTACCGCACATATGTGGGATTATCTGGTAAAAGTGCTGGAAAATATTAAGGCATAAATTATAACTGTTTTATACAGAATGAAAAATCAGGCAGAGGCAAACGAGAAAGCCTATGAGGGATAAAGTAAGAAAACATTTTTATTTTTCCGGAGATGTGCAGATGGTAGGATTTCGTTATCAGGCGAAGTATGCTGCCGATGATCTCGGACTGACCGGATGGGTGTGCAACCTTTGTGACGGAAGGGTCGAGATGGAAGTACAGGGACGGGATTCTGATATAGACCGCCTCCTTGCCCGCCTCTATGAAGCCAGATCCATACGGATCACAGACATAGAAGCAAGGCGTATGCCGCTGCAGCCAGGTGAAAAAGGATTTCGTGTAACAGGTTATTAAAGGGTGAAAGTAGCTGTAAAGATACAGAACAGTTACGGGTGAGAAAAGAAAACGTCAGGTGTTCATGCAGATTTGATAAAGATGGTTGTAAACAGACAGTCATCTGGTAATGATAAGAGTACAGAATTACTATGCAAATTGTATCCGAAAAAAGAACGGAAAATAAAAATGGATAAAAAGAATTTGCTTTAAATCAGCATGAAAAATGGAATGGAAAAATCGAAGTGATCAGCAGAGCAAAAATTGAGACACCGGAAGATCTGGCAGTGGCCTATACACCGGGAGTTGCAGAACCTTGCCTGAAGATTGCAAAAGACGTTGATTTGTCTTATAAGTATACAAGAAGAGGAAACCTGGTGGCTGTCGTAACGGACGGCACAGCAGTACTCGGACTTGGAGATATCGGACCGGAAGCAGGTATGCCGGTTATGGAAGGAAAGTGTGCTTTGTTTAAAGAATTTGGCGATGTGGATGCTTTTCCACTTTGCATTCGCAGCAAAGATGTAGACGAGATCGTCAATACGGTGGCACTTCTTGCCGGAAGTTTCGGAGGCATCAATCTGGAAGATATTTCTGCACCGAGGTGCTTTGAAATTGAAAGAAAACTAAAAGAACGCTGCGACATTCCGGTATTTCATGATGACCAGCATGGAACGGCCGTTGTAACAGCAGCAGCACTGCTGAATGCACTGAAGTTTACCGGAAGAAAAATCGAAGATATTAAAGTAGTTATGTCCGGTGCAGGAGCAGCCGGAAGTGCGATCATCAAACTGCTGATCGAGCTTGGATTGAAGAATGTTATCATGTGCGACCGCAAGGGTGCCATCTATGAAGGCAGAGAAGGTCTGAATGAAGAAAAAGCAAAGATGGCAGCGATCACCAACAGAGAAAAACAGGCAGGAAGCCTCGCTGACGTACTGAAAGGTGCAGATGTATTTATCGGAGTATCCGCACCGGGAACCGTAACGGAAGAAATGGTAAAGACCATGGCAAAGATCCGATCCTTTTCCCTATGGCAAATCCGGTTCCGGAAATCATGCCGGATCTGGCAATGAAGGCAGGAGCAGCCGTAGTCGGTACGGGACGCAGTGACTTCCCGAATCAGATCAATAACGTACTGGCATTCCCAGGAATCTTCCGCGGTGCACTGGATGTACGTGCAAAAGATATCAATGATCCGATGAACGCAGCGGCAGCACATGCGATCGCGAACCTGATCGATGAAAGTGAACTGAGGGCAGATTACATTATTCCGGATCCATTTGATCCGAGAGTAAAAGAAGCAGTATCTGCGGCAGTTGCAAAAGTTGCAAGAGAAACAGGAGCAGCAAGAATATAAAAGAACCGGAAAAATGGTTACAGTTCTGTGATACAGAGGGCAGAAATATCTGCCTTGCATATGAGCCACAAAACGAGCATATAATCACACCAGAAAATCGAGGTCTGTGGAGGACGAGATGGATGGCAGATTATCATCGTTTTGTGGCTTATATTTATGAATATGTAAATGGAAAGAAGATGCAGAATACAGGGTTTGCAAAAATAGAACTGCGAAATGCCATTTGCCGCATCCAGATACATATTCAAAATATAAGAATGCTGGATGGAAAAACAGAAGTATTCGGAATTGTGCGACAGCCAAAAGAGAGCAGAAAAAACAATCCTATTATTCTCCTGATCGGAGAAGGGCAGACACAGGGCAGTGGATTTGACCGGCGTTTTACCGTTCCAGAAGAACCGTTTGTGGAAGAATCCTGTCGTTTTGAACAAGTCTGTGGAATCTATATCAGAAGTCAGAGCGGTAGAAACTGGATGACCGTTTTCGATGATGAGCCAATTGCGATCGAAAATCTTGGGAAACCAGAAGAAATAAAGGCAGAAACAGACGAAGAAAATGTCAAAAAGAGTGAAACGGATAAAGAAGCCGTTGAAGAAAATGAAACAGATAAAGAAAATGTTGGGATTAAGGAAAACGAAAAAAGTGAAAAATCTACAGAGTCAGAAGCTGATCAGGAATTGCAGGAAGAAAATATAAATCTGGATATAACGGAACATGCGAAAGCGGAGCCGGAAATCACAGCAGAAGAGATACAGGAAGAAATATTCTCAAAAGAAGTGTCAGAAGAAATACCAGAAAAAGTATCATTGAAAGATAGATCAGGAAAAATATCGGAAGAAACATTTCAAAAGAAGTATCAGAAAAAAAATATCGCAGGAATTACAGGATGCAGTATCACAGAAAGAAAGACCAAAAGAAACAGATGAAGAAATATCACAAAAAAGAAACTGCGGGAAAATCTGAAAACGAGAACGAAATCAGAAGTGCAGAAACAGAAAACAAATGTCAGGGCTGCGAGCCGGGAACGGATACCAGATGGAATCGTGCCACAGCACGTTATATACATTTTCAGCCGGTGCAGGATGAAAAGATAGAAGATGCAATTCGCATTCAGCCATCGGACTTAAAAATTCTCTGGCAGAAAGGTCTGCGGCAGGGAAGCAACAGTTTTCTGATGCATGGATATTATCAGCATCAGCATCTGATGATAGGAAAAGGTAAAGAGGGAGGCTATATTCTTGGAATCCCTGGATTTTATGGCGAAAAAAATATGGCAGAAATGTTTGGATTTCCGGAGTTTCGCAGGGCAAAAACAGAGCGGACATCGGAAATAAAAAGAACAGACCTTTGGTTACTGGTGCAAAAATCTGATATAAATGTTTTTGTAAAAATATTGTAGACCGCAACATACTAACCGTTTGGCTAGTTCCATTTAAAAATGTTTTCTGTTATAATAAAATGATGATGGGGTCAAAAATCCCCAACTATGATGCCTGCGGATTGTTCCGTGCGTTGCACTTCCACAATCCTCACCAGTATTCGCATATCGTGGGATTATCATCCCACTTTTATGCTCATATCGGAGCGGGTCCCAAGGTCTTTCATCCACCTATGAGCAAGCTCATGTGGATTTAGACCTTTTGACCCTGGCATCATAAAATCAGCAAATGTAAATTTTGACATTATCTGACAGGAGGAAAAAGAGTATGAAAAAACAATTACTGAGTTTTATGCTTACATTGTGCCTTGTGATGTCGCTTGTTCCAGCGACAGCACTGGCAGAAGAAAACGGGCAGGAAAGCAAGACAGTTATCACAGCCGTTGACGAACTTTTGCAATTTGCAAAAGATGTAAATGCCGGTAAGTACGATAACAGGACAAATGCGGTGGTATCTCTTGAAGCAGATCTGGATCTGACAGGTGTTGAGTGGACGCCGATCGGATGTACCAATGACGAAGGAGATGTTGAACATTATTTCAGTGGTAAATTTTATGGAAACGGTCATAGTATTTCAAATATTGATTATGCTTCAATGTATGGAAAAGAGGATATTGGAGGATTATTCGGATTCCTTGGGGGGGCGGAAATTTCCGGACTGACGCTCAAAGGGAATATTGATGATGCCGGGGAAGGATATGTATTTTTAGGTACACTTGCCGGATATACGGATGGTGCAAAAACTTCTGATTGTATATCGGAAGTAGTGTTCAATAATCATGACAAGTATATCAACGGAACTTTCGGGTTGTGTGGATATGCAGAAAATACAGTAATAGAATATTGTCAAAATAAAGGTAATATCACAATAACCAATGATGTGAGCAGTTTTTACGTAGGTGGAATTGCAGGAATGGTCATGGGAACTTCGGAAATACGTTACTGTTCTAATTCCGGAGATATAAAGTCTTACGCTCCTCAAACTGGAGGGATCGCAGGTCAGATCAGCGGAACTGCAAAATTATAAATTGCTGTTCAACCGGTAAACTGACACCACTTGGAAAAGGAATCACGGATATGGGCGGTATTGTTGGTGTGGTTGGCACGAATTCAAAGGACGGCAGTGATAATACAGTCAGCCACTGCTATTTTGGCGGCGAAATTGATCTGACGCAGTATACTGCCACACTTCCGTATAAACGTTTTGGTGCAATCGCAGGAAAAAAGACAGTTCCGATAAAGCTCTGGCAACTTTTGAAAATAATTTCTTTGCCGAGACGGAAAATGTATCTGCCTGTGCAAATAAAGATGGGGCAGGTACAGCGAAAACGATCGAGTATATGAAAACAGAAGATTTCTATAATGAAATCAGTGCTGCTGGCGGTATCTATCGTTTCAGTCAGGGTGAAACACCGCTTTTGCCGAATGTAAAATATTCCGTTTTCTTTACTGTGACTCCATCTGGACTGACAGGTGCGGTCATAAAAGTAAATGGACAGGAAACGGCAAATTTTGCTGAACTTGAAGCAGGCACTTATCCGGTGGAAATCACTGCTGACAACTGTGAGACTTTAAATACAGAAATTACCATTACAGCTGATACAGCAACCCATACACAAACATTTACTCTGACGTACAAAGACGCAGATTATAAGAAAGTGGATGAAGCGATCGAAAAAGCAAATGCGTTGAAGAAGGACGATTACAAAGACTTTTCAGCAGTACAGGAAGCAATCGATAAAGTGATACGTGGAAAGAATATCACGGAGCAGGCGGAAGTAGACCAGATGGCAAAAGCAATCGAGGATGCAATCGCAGCACTGGAAAAAAAGCCGGTTGAGACAGAGGAATCACAGACGCCGGAGACACCGTCTCAGGTTCCGGATCAGAATAAGATAGGTATTTTTACATACCGCATAACCGGAAAAAATACTGCAAAGATGATTACCAGTACAGTGAATGGTGAAAAAAAGAAGAACCTGAGAATTTTCAGTACAGTAAAACTGAATGGAAAAAATATAAGGTTACATCCGTAGCAAAAAATGCACTGAAAGGAAATAAGAAGGTAAGAACTTTGGTTGTTGGAAAAACAACGGAAAAGATTGGTAAAAGTGCATTTCAAAACTGTAAAAATCTGAAGAAAATTATAATTAAAAGCAAGAACCTGAAAAAGATCGGAAGCAATGCTTTCAAAGGTATTTCAAAGAATGCTGTTGTGAAAGTTCCGAAATCAAAAAAGAAACTTTATACAAAATTGCTTCGAGCAAGCGGATTACCAAAGAGTGTAAAAATTAAATAAAAGAAATATGCTCGGAATAAAAAATAAGTGCCTGTGACGTTTTTGGATTATAAAATGTCACAGGCATTTTTGTATAATGAAAAACAGATTAAAGCACTTAATGTTGAGACAGTAAAACGGAATTTAGATGTGCCCAAAATTATTTACTTGATATCTTTTTCCGCGCAATTCCACATTTGGAATTGTCTTTTAAGAATTTCAATATAACGATGCAGAGATTCTGTATCAGGAGCGTGAAAACAGACATCTGGATTTCTCATGGAAGCAAGAATGTGTTCTGATTCCCGGTAAGGCTGCAGATAATAGCGGCGGCATCCGGACAGCCATTTCCCGAGTTCCTTAAAATCCTCATCACGGTGAAGCTCCGCCACAACGGTCGTGCGAAATTCATAATCTATGCCGCAGGACATAATATATTCTTTTGAAAGATTGATATTTTGCAGAAGTTTCTGTGTGCCTGCAGCATCCGGCTGCAGCCCGGAAACTTTTGCATATTGTTCCGGTTGCGTTTTGATGTCCATGGCAATATAATCAAGAAGATGATTTTCATAAAGAAAACGAAGCATTTCCGGATTTGTTCCGTTTGTATCCAATTTCACAAGATATCCAAGAGCTTTGATCTTTGATATAAAATCCGGAAGTTCGCGATACAGCGTAGGTTCACCGCCGCTGATACAGACTCCTTCGAGAATACCGCTTTTTTTTTCAGAAAGGCAAGCACTTCTTCTTCGGAGATGGAAGGTTCATTTTCCGGCGAAAGGACAAGGTTTCCATTCTGACAGAAAGGGCATCGCAGGTTGCAGCTGCCCAGAAAAACAGAAGCAGCGAGATGCTCCGGGTAATCTAATAGAGTTAAAGTGATAAAACCATGAATATTCATAAAAACCTCCTGGAATTAAAATTGCAAAAAATCAATGTATACACAGCGATTCTGTCAGGCAAATATTAGCCAGAGATGACCGGAATCGCATGCTAAGTCTCACGTGCGTTCGACTTGAATTTGTATAAAAAATGATATTTTCAGTATACCACATTTACAGAAAGGCAAAAGAAAAATATGACAACAGACGAAAAATATATGAAGGAAGCCATCCGACAGGCGAAAAAAGCAAAAACACTGGATGAAGTTCCGATTGGCTGCGTGATCGTTTATGAAGATAAAATTATCGCACGTGGTTACAATCGCAGAAACACCGATAAAAAAATACACTTTCCCATGCAGAACTCAATGCGATCAGGAAAGCAAAGCAAAAAACTTGGTGACTGGAGACTGGAAGGATGTACGATGTACATTACGTTAGAACCATGCCAGATGTGTGCCGGGGCAATCGTTCAGGCGAGTATCTAGGGTAGTCATCGGAAGCATGAATCCTGAAGGCTGGCTGTGCCGGTTCCGTTTTAAATATTTTGCAGATGGATCGCTTCAATCATCAGGTGGAACTGACAAAAGGAGTTCTTCAGGAAGAATGCAGCACCATGCTGAGTGAATTTTTTAAAGAGCTGCGGAGAAAAAAAGAAAGTTAAATTTACTTAGATTTTACACATATCCGCAAACTGTCTTTACATAACACCTGTATACTGCCAAATGATAAGACTTATCAATAAAAGAATCAAAATGCATTTAAAAAGAGCCTGTGAAGGCAGAGGAGAATAAAAAATATGAAGAAAATGAAAGCTTTGCAGATCATCGCTGCAGCAATGGCAGTAACAGTAGCAGCAACATCAGCACCGGTCAATGTTTTTGCATATGGAGAGACAAGTGCAAGCAGCACATTATTTACAGATACACAGAATATTTCAGATTATGCCACTTGGAAAGATAATGTCTGGAATAAAAAAAGACGATCAGGGAAATCTTACCGGAGAAGGTGAATCCTATGATTCATCAAGAATTATCTTAACACCTGGTAAGACAGCAAAGATCTGGGATTTGCATGGTACAGCCAGAAAAAAGGGCGAGCCGGCAGTAAAAATCGGAAAAAAAGAAGATTAGAGCGATGCACAGGAATTTAAAGGAACGGCAACGGAGATCAATCGTTCGAATCAGAAAAATACATATAAAGCATCTAATAAAGTTACGGTTGAAGGACTTTTTGAAGAAAATACAACCTATTATTACAGTTATACCGATGATGTAAAAAATCCAAACTGGAGTGAAGTTCAGTCCTATACAACAAAAAAGACAACAAACTTTCAGACAATTCTCGTAGGTGATCCGCAGATCGGAGCATCCGGCTCACAGGGTCAGGGAACTGCCGATGATATCAATATTGCAGTAGATACCTTTAACTGGAATAAAACCCTGGAACAGGCAAAGATCACAGCACCAAATGCAAGCTTTATTCTGTCGGCAGGAGACCAGATTGACTATGCAGGAACAGACAGTTCAGATGGAAAGAATGTCAGAGAAAGCGAATATGCAGGATTTACTTATCCGGCACTTTTGAGAATGCTCCCGCTGGCAACGACCATTGGTAATCACGAGAGCAAAGGAACCGATTATAAATATCACTACAATAATCCGAATTCAGAAGACGGACTTGGAAGCACAAACTCTGGTTCTGACTATTACTTCAGCTATGGAAACGTACTGTTTATCAGTCTGAACAGCAACAACAGAAATACCGTTGAACACAGAGAACTTCTGAAAAAAGCAGTGGAAAGCAATCCGGATGCGAAATGGAAAGTTGTTATGTTCCATCACGACATCTATGGTTCCGGTCAGCCGCACTCTGACACAGACGGAGCAAACTTAAGAGCACTGTTTGCACCGCTGATGGATGAGTTCGGTATTGATATGTGCTTAACCGGACATGATCATTCTTATGCAAGATCCTATCTGATGGCAGACGGAACAGCGATCCAGTATGATGATTCTGTAGCGATCAATCCGGAAGGAACACTTTACATTGCGGCTGGTTCTGCATCAGGAAGTAAGTTCTATAAACTGGCAACCACAAAACAGTATTACATCGCAGAGCGTTCCAACACACAGATTCCGACATTCTCAACCATTGATTTTTCGGATGAATCCATCGTTATCAAAACATACGATTACAATGGAAACAAATATGCAGATGATTATACACTTTACAAAACAGGCGAAAAGGTTTCCATGAAGGATCTGATCGCACAGGCGAAAGAAATCAAAAACGATGGTTATACAGAAGCATCCTGGAATAAACTGCAGAGCGAAATTGCAGCAGCCGAAGACCTGATGAAATATACAGCAGAGGATAAAGGTGCAGTACAGCTGGCAGCCGTATATGATAAGACGAATGATGCAGATAATGCAAATGATATGCTGAATTACTATGGCTATGCTCAGGGTGATTATAAGCGAGGCGACAGCACTGCTTTAAAAGCCGGATTCTCAACTTTACTGGACAAGACTATGGATATGCAGCTGCTCATTGCAAAGAAAAAAATTTGAAAATCAGTATGACAGTCTTCTGGAAGCAAAAGTAAATCTGCAGAAAAAAGAAACAAACAAAAATGACAATAACAACAATAATAACGGCAACAATACAGACAACAACGTAACGCCTGCTGCAACAGCAAAATTACAGCTGAAAGCAGGAAAGAAGACAGTAAAAGCAGGTTCAACTATTGCTTTAAAGAAAGGCAAAACGGTACAGCTCAGCCTGACCATCAACGGTGTTACAGGAAAGAACGTAAAATACAAAACTTCAAACAAAAAGTTGTAAAAATTTCCAGTACAGGAAAAATGAAAGCTGTGAAAAAGAGCAAAAAAGAAAGTAAAAGTAACGGCTTCCTTTGGAAAGCAGAAGATTACATTTAAAGTAAAAACAAAATAATTTTCAGATGAAACACATAAGATGTGAGGTGGCTTTCGACTTTACAGGCGGCGGGCCACAAAGCAAATGGTTGCAGAACTGAACTATATTAAAACAGAGGATTCGGAAAATGAAAAAATATTCAAATGCAATATTTGTGGTTTTCCTCATAATCTTCTCAGCGGGACTTTGGTTATTTAATTCCAATATAACCAGAGTTCCTTTGCTTTCAGATGATAATTTTTATTTTGTAAAAGCAAAAGTTGTTGAGGTTGTAGAGGATAACACAGTAAACAAAGAAGTCAATGGCGGAAGCCAGAATGTGAAAGTAGAGATCACATCAGGAAAATATAAAGGAAAAATATGCGAAGCAAACAACATGAATGGTTATCTTTACGGAACTTATTGCAAAAAGGGAACGAATGTGATCGTGCAGCTGAGCAGTTATGGCGATGAACTGTCAGGAAGTATTTATGGCTATGACAGAGGTAATTTTATATGGCTGATCGTTGCAGTTTTAGGAGCGGCATTATTTCTGGTTGGAGGAAAACGTGGACTGAAATCTATGCTGGCACTTGTTTTTACCTTTATCTGCATTATTTACTTATACATTCCGCTGATGTACATAGGTGTCTCTCCCTTCCTGGCAGCAGTCGCAGTGGTGATCGTGGTGACGATTGTTTCGATTTATCTGATCTGCGGAAGTACAAAAAAAGGAATCTGTGCTATGACGGGAACGATATCAGGCGTACTGATCGCAGGCATATTTGCGACAGTATTTGGAAAAATAACCAGAATCACAGGTTATAACATTGAAGATATCGAAACGATGGTGTATGTGTCTCAGAACAGTAAACTTCAGATAGGCGGAGTACTGTTTTCCGGTATCCTGATTGCATCTCTTGGAGCAGTCATGGATGTTGCAGTTTCTATTTCCTCGACAATAGAAGAAATCCATAATAAAAGACCGGAGCTGACGGCGAAAGAACTGTTTAAGTCAGGGATACATGTGGGAAAAGATATGATGGGTACCATGTCAAATACACTGATCCTCGCATTTACCGGAGGAGCGATCAATACGATGATCTTAATTTATGCATACATTATGCCGTACCTTCAGGTAGTAAATATGTATTCGATCGGTATTGAAGTAATAAAAGGAATTTCAGGAACATTGGGGATTGTACTGACTGTGCCGATCGTGTCTGTGATATCGGCGAAAGTATACAGCGGAGGTTTTAGAATGTACAAATGAATGTTATAAAAAAATAGTTGTGTAAAATAGCACGCCATAATGATTCGAAAACAATCTCCTGACACGCTGCGTTTCCTGTTCGGTTCGCTCGTGTGTTAGCCGCCCTTCGCCTAAACTCGCCTCTTCGAGGCTCAGACAGCGGCTCTTTGGGGCGGCAACATCGCAAACCTCACGACGGAATCCTTGCTACCGTCAGAGCGATTTGTTTTCGAATTCATCATGGCTGTATTATTTTACGCACCATATTTTACAATGCAGTTCGTCTGCACATTGCCAAAAGCTCCTGGCCTGCCAGTGAGTGCTTAAGCGAAAAGCTTTCTCAAGCCAAAATACAGAACATGAAAAAGCAGAAGTAAAGTAACGAAAATTTGCCGCCGTCACTGTGCCTCTGCTTTTTACTATCTTGATGCGGAATGTTTTGATTCTAAAACTTTCTGCGTACACCAGCGTGGCAAAAGGCTGTTTCCTGCCAGCGTGTAAAATATGATATGAAGTGTTTTTAAAAACTATGGCTGTTCAAAAACGTATGGCAATGTGCAAAATGAACGAATTCCCAAGAAGGCACTTTTACGTGCCCTTCGGGGAATTCGTTCATTTGCACATGCAATACTGTTCATTTGCAAACAGTATTTTAAAATGTGCGGCATTTCCATTCCTTACATCTGCCAGGAAACCAACGGTAAATTTTTATTCCGGTAAAAACAGTTTTGTGGAGTCGTTTCCGTCAGAAGCGGAATTATCGCTGCCATCACTGCTGCTTCCATCTGAACTTGTCTCAGAGGAAGTTTCGCTCTCGGAAGAAGTCTCACTTTCAGAGGAAGCGGTTGTATTTCCATCTGAGCCGGATGTGCTGTTTGAATCCGTGGTATTTGCGGAGTCAGATGTACTGTTTGCATCGGAATTATCTCCGGAAATGCTGTTTCCGATCTGATTGCTCAGTTCTTTGACTTTTTCTTCGATTCTGGTCTTCTCACTGTCTTCGGCCGGTGTCGGCTGATAGTTGTTGAATGTGCTGTCGGAAGAAATCGTGCAAGGAATGATGGAATTCGTTGTTTGGGTCAGCTCTTTGCCTGCACTGAAAGTAAAGGTCGGCTGGAAAATAACGGTATCCATGTCGTCCGGGTACATATTTACACCATCGCAGAAGCTTCCCAGGCTGTAGAAGATCGTTCTTCCATTATAAACTTCCATACCCTGCAGAACGTGAGGATGATGTCCGACTACCAGATCTGCCCCTGCATCAATCGCTGCGTGTGCCAGTGTTGTCTGGTCGCTGTCTGGTGTTGTCTCGCCGTTCGCTCCCCAGTGGAAATTTACGATGATCAGGTTTGCACCCTGTTCTTTTACTGCATTGATATCATTTGTCCTGTGTCCTGCACTCACTTACCTGTTTGTCAATGGCAGATATACCGACAAGTCCGACCTTGATGCCTTTGATCTCAAGAACAGAGGTATCGTCGTTGCCAAAAGTCGTGATCCCTGCGTCTTTCAGAGTGGTCTGTGTTTCGGTCAGACCGGCGGTTCCGTAATCTTCGGTGTGATCGTTGGCAAGGTTGACAGCCTCGATCGAACTGTTAGAGAGTGCGGAAACATAGGAAGGATCGCCTTTATAAACATCGCTCTTGCTGGCTGAATTCTCAGCGGTTGTCAGTGCACCTTCCAGGTTGATAATGGAAAGATCATCCCCTTCCAGGTAAGATTTCACATTCTGGAAGAAATAATCAATACCATATACGGACTGATAAGCATCAAAATTGTTGTACTGGTCAGAATCCGGAGCAGAGCCAAGAGTGCAGTCACCCATCAGGCTGATCGTGATGCTTGTCTCAGCAGCAAGTGTTTCTTTCGGTGTGGCAGACTCGGTTCCGGTCTCGGACTGAGCTTCGGTTGATAACGTTTCTTTTTCTGCTTTTTTGTGTTCACTGACTGGCGGTATTTTATCAAAAGCCAGCAGTAAAAAAATCAGGGCGGCACAGGCGAAAACACCGAAAAAGCGATGTTTAGGTACAGCTGCTGCTGTTTGTTACTGCCCCTGTCAGCATTGTGGTTTAATTTGTTTTTATCCATGACTTTGCCCCTTCTGAAAACTTAGTAACTCCCATGGCTGGTTGCTCTATGGTGATTATAGAGGAAAAACAAGAAAAAGTAAACCGTGAAAAAGAGTGAAAGCAGTTCTTTTTACAAAAGAGCAGAGATTCTTCTTTGATGCCATGAAAAAAGTAATGGGAGTGAAAACAGGAAGGCAGTAGAAAATATACAGGTGTCTTGACACGTGCAAAGACCAGTAGTATAATGTCGTTCATGGCAAAACAAATCCGTGACAGGAAAGAGGTATAAGAAAATGAATGAATATTATGATGCCATTATTGTAGGTACCGGAGCGGCAGGTCTTTACTGTGCCCTGAATCTTCCAAAAAAAAAAAATTCTGATGCTTACAAAGCAGGGGCGGATCTGTCAGATTCGTTTCTGGCACAGGGCGGTATCTGCATGCTGCGTGGTGAAGATGATTATGAGGATTATTTTGAAGACACCATGCGTGCAGGGCATTATGAAAATAATAAAAGAGCGGTCAATCTGATGATCCGAAGCTCCAACGATATCATTCGTGATCTGCTGTGGAGAAATGTAGATTTTGTGCGTGCAGAGGATGGCGAGCTTGCATTTACAAGAGAAGGTGCACACTCCAGACCAAGAATCCTCTTCCATGAGGACATTACCGGAAAAGAGATTACGCAGACGCTTCTGGATCAGGTAAAGACAAAAGAAAATATTGAAATCTGTGAGTATATGACGATGGTAGATATCATATCGAAAGACAATATCTGCGGCGGTGTGATTGCAATGGATGCAAAAATAATGTTTATCCGATCCGTTCCCAGTTTGTTGTGCTGGCATGCGGTGGTATCGGGGTCTTTTCCAGAATTCTACCAACTATCCGCATATTGCCGGAGACGGACTTGGTATTGCAATGAAACATCAGGTGAAATTAGAGCATCTGGATTACATACAGATCCATCCGACAACTTTAGTTTCACATAAACCGGGAAGACGTTTCCTGATTTCAGAATCTGTCCGTGGCGAAGGGCACTTCTTTATGACAAAAACGGTCAGCGTTTTACGAATGAACTTCAGCCAAGGGATCTGCTCAGTCAGGCGATTTTTGAGCAGATGGAAAAGGACGGTACTGATTTTGTCTGGGAAGATATGCGTCCGCTGGGTGAAAAACGATCATGCAGCATTTCCCGAACATTTATCAGCACTGTATTGAGGAAGGATTTGATCCGAGCAAAGAGCCGATTCCGGTCGTTCCGGCGCAGCACTATTTCATGGGAGGTATCCAGGCAGATTTGAGCAGCCGGACTTCCATGCGTGGACTCTATGCCTGCGGTGAGACAAGCTGTAATGGTGTGCACGGCAAAAACCGTCTTGCAAGCAACTCACTTCTTGAATCTCTGGTCTTTGCAAGACGCGCTGCAGATGATATCATATTTGGAGAAGCACCGGAGATGTGCAGACCGGACCGACTGGATCTGAATCAATATGAAGACCAGAATGTAATTTTGGAAGGGTATCATAAACAAGTGCTGAATGAGATAGAGAGGATGAAAAAAAGCAAATGAATAGTATAACTATGAAAATGCAGGCTGATCAGCTGATCCGTATGGCGTTGCAGGAAGATATTACAAGCGAGGATGTTTCTACAAATGCGGTTATGCCGACCGAGGTAAAAGGAACGGTAGATCTGATCGCAAAAGAAGACGGAATTATCGCCGGACTGGATGTCTATGCAAGAGTTTTTCAGATGTTGGATGAGAAAACGGAAATTGATTTTAAATGCAAAGACGGTGATGAGGTAAAAAAGGTGAGCTGATGGCAACGCTTACCGGAGACATCCGTGTACTGTTATCCGGAGAACGTGTGGCACTGAATTATCTGCAGAGAATGAGCGGAATTGCCACTTATACAAGACAGGTCGCAAAACTTCTGGAAGGAAGCAAAGTAACACTTCTGGATACCAGAAAACGACGCCAAACTGCCGTGTATTTGAAAAATATGCAGTGCGTGTGGGCGGAGGATGCAACCACAGATACAACTTATCAGACGGTGTACTTCTGAAAGATAATCACATCGGTGCAGCCGGAAGCATCACAAAAGCAATCACAATGGCAAAAGCGTATGCACCGTTTGTCCGAAAGATTGAGATTGAAGTAGAAACACTGGAGCAGGTAAAAGAAGCTGTAGAAGCTGGTGCGGATATCATCATGCTCGACAACATGACACCGGAAGTGATGAAACAGGCTGTGGAACTGATCGATGGAAGAGCACAGACGGAATGCTCCGGAAACATTACAAAAGAAAATATTGCACGCATCCGTGAAATCGGAGTTGATTTCGTATCCAGCGGAGCGTTGACACACTCTGCTCCGATTCTGGACATTTCCATGAAGAACCTTCATGCAGTCTGAAAGGAGCTGGGACTATGAATACTGCGGAAAGACGAAATGAAATTTTAAACTTTCTTCAGAATGCAGATGAACCGGTTGCTGCAAGGAAACTGGCGAGCCAGTTTGGAGTAAGCAGACAGGTGATCGTGCAGGATATGGCAGTGATTCGTGCAGCGACTCCGGGAATTTTATCAACAACAAGAGGATATGTGATACAGCAGGACAGCAGCTGCGTTCGTGAATTTAAAGTTCGTCATGAATCGGATCAGACAGCAGAAGAAATGAATCTGATCGTGGACTGTGGCGGCAGGATCTGCAATATCAGTATCAGCCACAGAGTCTATGGAAGAGTCAGTGCAGAAATGGATATCAGGTCAAGACAGGATGTAAATGAATTTATTACCGCATTGAACAACAGTAATTCCAGTGCACTGAGTAATGCAACTTCCGGATATCATTATCATCTGGTGGAAGCCGCAAGTGAAGAGAGGTTGGATCTGATTGAAGAACAACTGAAAAAAGCAGGACTCCTGGCACCGCTTCAGCCATGGGAGCAGAATACAAAACAGGAAGGAAACGAAGAATGACAATAGCAGAAATTCAGCAGGAGATCCTGCGAATGAAAAAAAGAACAGGATGTATGTATTCTGGCACATGCTTACCAGGGGCAGGAAATACTGGAAGTTGCAGACTATATGGGCGATTCTTACGGACTGAGCGTACAGGCATCCAAAAGCAAATGCAGCGGCGTGATCATGTGCGGTGTGCGTTTTATGGCCGAGACCTGTAAAATTTTAAGCCCGGATAAAAAGTATGGCTGCCAAACCCTGCAGCCGGATGCCCGATGGCAGAACAGCTTGATCTGGAAGGTCTTCGCACCTTAAAAGCAGAATATCCGGACTATACGGTTGTGGCGTATATCAATACAACATCAGAACTCAAGACAGAATGTGATGTATGCGTGACTTCTTCTTCAGCAGTGGAAATCTGCAGTCATCTGGAAAACGACAAAATCCTGTTTATTCCAGATCCGAACCTGGGACGCTATGTAGCGGAACAGCTTCCGGAAAAAAACCTTTGCTTTTTATAAAGGTGGCTGCCCGCGTCATATCGTAGTCAGTGCAAAAGATGTCGAAAAAGCAAGGGCAGATCACCCGGATGCATTGCTTCTGGTTCATCCGGAATGCCGTCAGGAAGTTGTAGAACTTGCTGATTATGTTGGATCTACCACAGGGATCATGGATTTTGCAAAGAAATCCGATAAAGAAGAATTTATCATCGGAACAGAGAACAGCATTGTAGAACACCTTCAGTTTGCCTGTCCGGATAAAAAATTCTATCCGCTGGCAGTTCCGCTCACCTGCATGAACATGAAGATCACAACACTTATGGATGTCTATAACTGCCTGAAAGGAAGAGGCGGCGAAGAGATCCACCTTCCGCAAAACGTGCTCGAAGGAGCAGGAAGATGTATCAACCGCATGGTAGAGCTTGGTGGCTGATGGGGTAAAATCCGAAGTAAAACTTGACAAAACAGCGGATTCACGATATAGTAACTTAGACCACGCAGCCGGGGGAGATAGCGGTGCCCTGTACCTGCAATCCGCTACAGCAGGGGTGATACCAATCCGAGGGTTTTTAGCTGCAAAGCTGCCTTCTATAAGTGGTGATGACGTTTGGGTCTCGTGCAACAGAAATCTGTGAACCGTGTCAGGGCAGGAATGCAGCAGCACTAAGCAGAACCTTTTGTGTGACGCGAGGGTGCCTGGATTGAGCTAACTGTAGGAGTAACGTTTGTGGCGGAAGTTCAAAGTGCGGTGCGTGGTAAAAAAATGCAAGCAAATAAAATAAGAAAAAATTCATGATTATATAAAAAGACATACAAAACAGAAAAATCCTGCGATGTATGTCTTTTTATTATGCCAATACCTGATCGGCTGATAAAATTGCAAAGCCTCACATACGTTCGGTCTGGATACGATCCGGGTAAGAGAAAATTTAGCGGATTGCGTTTACAAGTGCCTTAATATAAGAAGGATCTGTTCCGCAGCATCCGCCGACCATGGAGGCACCAAGGTCAACAAGACGTTTCATGCTTTTGCCGAAATACTCCGGTGTCATATCATAAACAGCAATTCCCTGATCGTTGATCGTCGGCATACCGGCATTTGGTTTGGCGATGACCGGAACAGAGAGACTGCCGGCAAGATTCTGGATAATATTTTCGAGCTGATCAGGGCCTGTAGAACAATTGATACCGACCGCATCTGCACCCATCTCTTCGAGCATCGGTGCTGTCTCGAAAATATTTCCGCCAAAGAAAAGACTGCCGTCAGCCTGCATGGTCAGAGAACAGAGAATCGGAAGGTCGCAGACAGCATGTGCGGCATCGATCACTGCCATGGTTTCGTCTGCACCGATCATCGTCTCAGCGATCAGCAGATCCACGCCTGCATCCACCAGAGCTGTGATCTGTTCTTCATAAGCAGAAAGAAGCTCATCGTATTCTGCATCCATTTTGCTGGTCGTGGTGATATCTCCGGCGATCAGAGCCTTTCCCTGTACGGCTTCTTTTGAGAGAGCAACAAGGGCGTGGTTATAATGATCTACCTGACCAGAAAGACCGTGATTTGCCAGAGAGATGCGGTTTGCAGCGAAAGTAGGAGCATAGATGATCTGAGATCCTGCTTCTGCATAGGCTCTCTGAAGCTGGATGATCGTATCCGGATGTTCCAGAACCCATTTTTCAGTACATACACCTTTTGGCATACCGGCTTTCATGAGATTAGAGCCGGTCGCACCGTCCAGAATTACAGGTCCATGTTCAAAAAGTTTCTTAAAATCCTGTTTCTGCATAGATTTTCCTCCATTATACAAGAAAAAGCACTGTGAATAGAATGAGCCGTACAGTACTTTTTGTATAAACTTATATTAATTTGAATAGTTAACGGAGACGGAGGGATTTGAACCCTCGTGCCCCGGAGGACAACCTGATTTCGAGTCAGGCGCGTTACGGCCACTTCGCTACGTCTCCATGCGAATACGCATTTCATTATAAATGCAGCGGAAAAAATAGTCAAGCCGGAAAAAAGAACAGAGAATGTATTTTTGTATGAAAAAAGTGCATAAACTGTGATAAATAAAAAGCACAATGGTGAAAACTATAATATGAATAATCTCTGGATAGGAATGATACTGCTTGGGATCGTCTATGGGGCAGTCACGGGAAATATGCAGGCAGTGACAGATGCGGCATTTGCATCGGCAAAAGATGCCGTGACGCTGTGCATCACCATGACCGGAATGATGGCACTCTGGGTTGGCGTGATGGAGATAGCCAGAGGAGCCGGACTGATCAGAAAATGGTCCGAAAAATTAAAGCCGTTTATCCATTTTCTTTTCCCGGGGATTCAAAAGGACATAAGGCACAGGAATATATCGCGGCAAATATGATCGCAAATATTCTCGGGCTTGGATCAGCGGCAACGCCGGCGGGATTAAAAGCGATGGAAGAACTGGCAGAAATAAAAAAAGAAAAAGGTCTGCCCGAAGAAGTCGCAAGCAATGAGATGTGTACCTTCCTGATCTTAAATATTTCTTCCCTTCAGCTGATACCGGTCAGCGTGATCGCCTATCGCAGTCAGTACGGAAGCAGCAATCCCTCTGCCATCACCGGAGCGGCTATCGCAGCAACACTGGTAAGCACGGCAACGGCGGTTATTTTCTGCAAAATAAAAGAAAAAATGACAAAAGATACTTTTTTGACAGTGTTATCCTGTAATAACAATCTTGAAAAAACAGGATGATTATAATATACTTAGAACCAAGGGTTAAAAGGAAAGCAGATAACTGCACTTCAGAAAATAACGGAGATAGCATATGAAGAAAAGAAATTTTCTCTCATGTCTTCTTATCATCGCCATAGTACTTGCAACCATTTCTCCGACTGTTCTGTTTGCGGCAGAAGATATTGCCCAGGATGAACAGGTGTATGATGAGACGTACACAGAAGAGACGGAGGAATATGTAGAAGAAACCCAGAGGCATATGATTGGACGATAGAGACAAATGAATTGAAAAAAAAATGGCCCCAGGGTCCCCGGGTAGAAGCAGAAGGTGCAACTGTCATGGATCTGGATACAGGGGCATTTCTTTACAGCAAAAAACGCAGAAGCAAAACTGTATCCGGCGAGCATCACCAAGATCATGACGATGCTGGTCGCCTTGGAGCACATCAGTGACAGTGACCTGGATACAAAAGTGAAAGCATCTGAGAGCGCACTTGCTCCGATCGATTCGGACAGCAGCCAGATCTGGCTGTCCGTCGGGGAGAAGATCACAGTCCGTTCTGCCCTGTATGCGATCATGCTGGCATCTGCAAACGATGCGGCAAATGTGATCGCAGAGTACGTCGGCGGATCGATGGACAATTTTGTGAAGATGATGAATGACAAGGCAAAAGAGCTTGGCTGCGTCAACACCCACTTTGTCAATCCGCATGGTCTGCACAACAAAAACATTATACCTGTGCCCACGATATGGCACTGATTGCTCAGGCAGCCTTTCAGATTCCGCTGTTCCGGAAAATAACAAAAACAGTCGAATACAAAATCCCGAAAACAAAATATATGAAAGAAGACCGCTGGCTGGTCAATCACCAGAAAATGCTCTATGAAGACGGTGAGTTTACTTACAAAGACTGCGAGGGCGGCAAGACGGGATTTACGGACGAAGCGTGGAACACGCTCGTTACTTATGCAAAGAAAGACGGCAAGACGCTGGTGTGTGTTGAGCTTCGCGTCAATGGTTCCTGGAAAACCTTTAATGAATCTGCGGAACTTTTAGATTACGGGTTCGACAAATTCCGCCACGAAGAGATCGATGCGGCTCTTGATACGACAACACTCGGACAGCTGGCAGGTATCTGTCATTTCGGCACAGCATCCGTTCTGGATCAGAAAGAAGCCGGTATCTGGGCGGTCGAAGGGAAAAGTACCGTAAGCGTTACGATCCCGAAAAAACTAAAAACGGACAAGCTGAAGCGAGGTTTCTGTGACGGAAACAAGATTGTTTACAGTTATCAGGGCTGGGAAGTCGGAGAGGAAACCTTAAAGTTTAACAATCCGGCATTTGAGGTGACAAAGACAGAAATTTCAGATGCGACACTGCAGGGTCAGACAGACACAAATGGCAGTGAAACAGAGACAGCGGGAAGTACAGAAGCACCGGAAAAAGATGCATCCGGCAGCAAAGGGTTCGAAGAGAAAGTTGATGAATTTATGGATAATATAACATTTGGATTCCTGAATATATGGACATCCTTCAACGGTTGGGTAGATCAGCACGAAATGCTGTCTGCGACGGTAGGGATGATCCTGATCCTGCTTATGATCCCGCTTATCCTCATCGCTTACATGCGTGACAAAACGATAAGCTGGCAAGGAAAGAACGCGAGCAGGACAAAGAACAGCGAAGAAAGATAGAAGAAAATATAGACAGCAAATCTTTCCAAGAGATCGAGTCAGAGATTCGTTCAGAACTTGAGAAAGAGGAACGCAGAAAGCGAGAAGCCGAAGAAGAAGAGAAGCGATTACGGGAAATGGAAGAGCTGATCGACCGGCAGAAAGCAAAAGAAGCACAGGAAACAAAAGAAACAAAAGAAATAAAACCAACAGAAAAACCCGAAGAAGAGATCCTGCCGGCAGAACAGCCAAAAACAGAGGATCTGAAAAAGAAGAGGAGGATTAAAAAGAGTATGAACTGGGTAGCACCGATCAAGGATGATACAACACTTGAAAAAATTTAAACAGAAATTAAGAGAGGTAGATGACAAGTACTATATTTTATTTGAGATAGGAGGGGGGACCGGTCTGCAGCTTCAGGAGATCCTGAAATTCCGCAACAAAGACATCAGGGATAAAGACAGCATTGAAGCAAGTATCGGAACAAAAATATCAAACGTACTTTTCAGATTCCGCAGGAACTCAAAGAGATCATCAGCCAGTATACAGAAGGCAAAGATCCGGAGGCTTATCTGATCCTCGGACATTCCGGTTCACCGGCACCGCTTTCCAGAGAACAGGCTTACCGCGTATTTAAAAACGTCGGAAAGAGCATGGGACTGAATGCGATCGGTGCACAGACAATGCGTAAAACCTTTGCATGGAGATATTACAAAGAGACAAACGATATTTACTATATCCAGAATCTTCTGAACCATGCATCACCATCGATCACTTACCGTTATATCGGAGAAAAACCAAACGTAGAAGTTGTTCTGAAAAAGATGACCCCGGAAGAAAATGAGAGAAGCCGTTACATGCTCTACAAAGACAATGCAGGAAAGAACCGTGTCCATGCACTGACAGAAGAGCTGATACATATCGAAAGAGAGCTGGATAATCCGGCCAATAACGACGCTTTCTACGGCAGAGTAGACTGTCTGCTCGCTGAGCTGGAAGAGCTGATGGATAACTTCAAGAACACAAAATAAAAACAGGAGAAAAAATATGGCAAAGCTCTCCCTTAAGCATGTCAGCAAACGGTATCCAAATGGATTTTGGGCGGTAAAAGATTTTAATCTCGAAATGGAAGACGGAGAGTTTGTGATACTTACCGGTTCTCCGAAATGCGGAAAATCCACCGTTCTTCGTATGATCGCCGGAGCAGAAGATGTGACGGAAGGCATCCTGGAACTGGACGGAAAACCGATTAATGACGTCGAACCAAAAGACCGGGAGATTGCCATGGTTTTTCAGTATTACAGTCTGTATAAAAATATGACCGTTTACGATAATCTTTCGTTTGGAATGAAACTGAAAAAATGTTCCACGGAGCAGATCGAAGCGGCTGTAAAAGAAGCAGCAGATATGCTGGGACTGGAAGAACTGTTAAACCGCAGGCTGAAGATTCTCTCAGAAGGACAGAAAAAGAGGGTGGCTCTTGGCAGGGCGATCATCCGCAAACCCAAACTTTTTCTGTTTGATGAGCCTTTAAATGGTCTGGACGAAAAAGTTCAGGTTCAGATCCGGACAGAAATAGAAAAATTACATGAAAGATACGGCACAACCATACTTTATGCTGCACATGATAAAGATTAAGCAAAGAAGTTTGATGCCGAAAACAATCGCATCTTGCTTTTTTAGCCGGATGCGATTATATTTTACCTATGCGGGCAAAAGACAGAATTCTGCCCGTTTCGTGAATAAGATTTCAATTTTCAGGAGGTAGAACATGGTCAAGTTATATGACGGCGGAGTTTATCTGGTAAACGGCACCGAGATCGTGGAAGATAACCATGATGCAGAAGCAATACTGAAACAAAAAATGGGCGATGGTGTTCCTTCAAAAGCAGAGGCTGCGAAGAATACAATCGCTTATAATATATTACAGGAACACAACACATCCGGTAATATGGATAAATTAAAGATTAAGTTCGACAAACTGACATCTCACGATATCACGTTTGTAGGAATCATTCAGACAGCAAGAGCGTCAGGACTGGAGAAATTCCCGATCCCTTATGTACTGACAAACTGTCATAACAGCCTTTGTGCGGTTGGCGGTACGATTAATGAAGACGATCATATGTTCGGACTTACCTGTGCAAAAAAATACGGCGGCATGTATGTTCCGCCGCATCAGGCAGTTATCCATCAGTTTGCCAGAGAAATGCTCGCAGGCGGCGGTAAGATGATACTCGGTTCCGACTCCCACACCCGTTACGGCGCTCTGGGAACCATGGCTATGGGCGAGGGCGGACCGGAGCTGGTAAAACAGCTGCTCTCCAAAACTTACGATATCAATATGCCGGGTGTGGTAGCGATTTATCTGGACGGTGAGCCGATGAAAGGTGTCGGTCCTCAGGATGTGGCTCTGGCAATCATCGGAGCTGTATTTAAAAATGGTTTTGTAAAGAATAAAGTCATGGAATTTGTCGGACCGGGCGTAGAGAAACTGAGTGCAGATTACCGGATCGGTGTGGACGTTATGACAACCGAGACAACGTGTCTGTCCTCCATCTGGAGAACCGATGATGAGAAGATCAGCGAGTTCTATCAGATCCATGGCAGAAGTAAAGATTATAAAGCACTGAATCCGGGTGCAGTTACATACTATGACGGCATGGTTTATGTAAACTTAAGCGAGATCCGTCCGATGATTGCGATGCCGTTCCATCCAAGCAACACCTACACCATCGACGAGCTGAATGCAAACCTGATGGATATTCTGGACGATGTAGAGAAAAAAGCAAAAGTCAGCCTTGGCGGAGCAGTAGAATATTCTCTGAAAGATAAAGTACATAACGGCAAACTCTATGTAGACCAGGGAATCATCGCAGGATGCGCCGGCGGCGGATTTGAGAACATCTGCGACGCAGCCGATATCCTGAAAGGTTCCAACATCGGAGCAGATGCCTTTACGTTAAGCGTATACCCGGCAAGTACTCCTATCTATGTAGAACTGGCAAGAAACGGCAGACTGGCAGATCTGATGGCAGCAGGTGCGATCGTGAAGACAGCATTCTGCGGACCATGTTTCGGAGCAGGTGATACACCGGCAAACAATGCCCTGAGTATCCGTCACTCTACACGTAACTTCCCGAACCGTGAAGGAAGCAAACTGCAGAATGGCCAGATTTCTTCCGTAGCACTGATGGATGCACGTTCCATCGCAGCTACTGCAGCAAACAAAGGATACCTGACTGCGGCTACCGATGTGGACGTAGATTTCAGCAATCAAAATATTACTTCGACAGTTCTATTTACGCAAACCGTGTATTTGACAGCAAGGGCGTGGCAGATCCGGATCAGGAGATCCAGTTCGGTCCGAACATCAAAGACTGGCCGGAAATGGCACCGCTGGCAGAAAATATGGTATTGAAAGTCGTATCTGAGATTCACGATCCGGTTACTACAACGGATGAACTGATTCCGTCCGGCGAGACTTCTTCTTTCCGTTCCAACCCACTGGGACTGGCAGAATTTACCCTGTCCAGAAAAGACCCGGCATATGTAGGACGTGCAAAAGAAGTACAGAAAGCAGAAAAAAGCCCGCGAAGCCGGAAACTGTCCATGTGAAGCTTTTGATGAACTCAAACCGGTCTGGGATGAGATCAAAAAAGCATATCCGGATATGAACAGTGAAAATACCTGTATCGGAAGCACGATCTTTGCAGTGAAACCAGGAGATGGTTCTGCACGTGAACAGGCGGCTTCCTGCCAGAAAGTATTAGGTGGATGGGCAAATATCGCAAATGAATATGCGACAAAGAGATACCGTTCAAACCTGATTAACTGGGGAATGCTTCCATTTATCATTGACAAAGGGAGCTTCCGTTTGCAAACGGAGATTATCTGTTTATCCCGAACGTAAAACAGGCAGTCAAAGACAAAGCAAAAGAAATGAAAGCTTATGTTGTCGGAGATGGATTAAAAGAAATCACCCTGAAAATGGATGAGCTGACGGATGATGAAAGAACGATTATCCTCAAAGGATGTCTGATCAACTACTACAGAGATTCTTCAGAAGAATAAAAAATAAAGAAGTTAAGATTAAAAAGGTGTCATACGAATTCGTACTTCGTACGCTTACCCTGGCATCTAAAATAAAAAGGACGGCAGATTTTAAATTTGCCGTCCTTTTTATGAAAATGATGTTGGGGGCAAAAAATTTTGCATCATTGCAACCTTTTACCGGTGGAGAGCATCTAACCTACAGAAAATGCAGGATACAAAAAATCCGGCATAGAACCTGGGAGGTGATAAAACATGAGCAGCGAAGCGTGGCTGATACGGAAAGCCAAAAAGGCGATACAAAAGCTTACGGAGAATTGATACAGCTTCATAAAGACTATTTTTACCGGAATGCATTCTGCTATGTAAAAAATGTAGATCTGGCGGGAGATGTTTTCCAGGAAGCCGTTACCATCGGGATGCTTTCCATCAAAGATCTGAAAAATCCGAACTATTTCCGCACATGGATGACACGCATTATTTATAACTGTGCAAACGAAATGTTCCGAAAAGCGGAGAAAGAAATCGGAAGCCTGGATGCGGAGATACGGGACAGAGCAGAAGAGAATGGCGGGGCAAGCCGTGAAGAGATCATCGATCTGCACAATGCAGTTGAGTCTCTGGAAGAGCCGTATCGAACTATCATAAAACAGAAATATTTTGAAGATAAGAAAATTTCCGAAATTGCAGCTTACACGGGAAGAGCAGAAGGGACTGTTAAATCAGATCTTTCCAGAGCAAAAAAGAAAATTAAAACTGATCTTAGAAGAAGGGTAGGGGTTCGTAATGATGAATAGAGAGAAACAGAAAAAAAAGAACAGAAAACATTTGAATATATCGAAAATCCGGAGCAGATCGAAGGCTTTGATAAGATTCCGGTGCCGGAAGATCTGGATCAGCGGGTCCGGGCAGGCATTGAAGAGGGGAAAAAGAGACGGAAGAAAACAGCGTTTCGAAAAACGGCAAAAGTTGGAATGGGAATGGCAGCTGCGGTGGCACTGGCATCGGTGTTATGTATTTCCAATCCATCTTTTGCAGCAAAAATGCCACTGATCGGTCACATTTTTTGAACAGGTGGAAAACAACACCAGCGTAAAAGGAGATTTCAGTCAGGTTGCAGAAACTCTGACACAGTCCACAGAAAACACAGCAGATCAGAAAGCGGACAAAACAGTAAAAAATGCAGACAGCAAAAATGGCAATACAGGAATTGATGATGATTCGGAAGTCCCGGCAGATGGAGCCTATACAAAGACATCCAATGGCATTACTGTGACATTATCCGAAGTTTACTATAATAAAAATGCCATGTACATTGCCATGAGCCTTTACAGTGAAGAGCCATTTCCAGAAGATATAAAAATCAAAGATCATGTCAAAGACTATATTTTAGACTTTGACCAGGCAGCCATCAGCGGAGAGAATACCTTTAGCTTCATGCCGGATGAAAAAACATTCTTATTTAACTATATGGAAGGAAAATTTGTGGACGATCACACCTTTGCCGGTATGCTGCGAGTAGATTTAAGTTCTCTGGAGACAGAACCGACCGATACCTTTACCTGCCATATGGCACTGGATTCCATTCGCTTTGACAATGTAAACTTCACGGTTGCGGATGAAAAAAAATTTACGAAGGAAACTGGGACTTTGATCTTAATGTCAAACTGGATACAAAAGATACACAGACCGTGGAAGTAAACGAAGTCAACGATGACGGAGTCGGAATGGAAAAAGTCGTAAAAACCAGATATGAACTGCGAGTATATCCGAAAGACAAAAGCGAGACAGACGGCAAATACTATTTCGCAGAAGTCTTCGATGCAAACGGAGAACGCATGGACTACGCCGGAGATATTACCGACTGCCGCCAGACCTATGAGTATGATACCTCGAAAGTCAATATTTACCTCTGCGATGAAGATGAATATATGAACAAACTGAAAGGATATTACTTCTCCGAAGATTACGAAGAAAAGAAAAAGACGAAAACCTATGAGGAATATATTGCAGAACATGCAGTGTATCATAAAGAAATTACATTTGACAAATAAAAATTGACCGTTGGTTTCCCGGCAGGTGTAAAGAACTGAAATGCCGCACATTTTAAAATAGTGTTTGCAAAGAATAGTATTGCATGTGCAAATGAACGAATTCCCCGAAGGGCACGTAAAAGTGCCTTCTTGGGAATTGTTCATTTTGCACATTGCTGTACGTTTTTGAACGGCCATAGTTTTTAAAAACACTTCATATCATATTTTACACGCTGGCAGGAAACAGCCTTTTGCCACGCTGGTGCACGCAGAAAATTTTTAGAATCAAAACGTTCCGCATCAAGATAGTAAAAAGAGTGGATACTGTTTTTTTCATGTTCTGCCTTTTGGCTTGAAAGGCTGTTCCGCTTAAGCGACCCCGGCAGGCCAGGAGCTTTTTGGCAATGTGCAAACGAACGGTATCTTAAAAAATAGTGCGTAAAATAATACAGCCATGATGAATCCGAAAACAAATCGCTCTGACGGTAGCGAGGCTTCCGTCGTGAGGTTTGCGATGTTGCCGCCCCAAAGAGCCGCTGTCTGAGCCTCGAAGAGGCGAGTTTAGGCGGAAGGGCGGCTAACAGGCGAGCGAACCGAACAGGAAACGATGCGTGTCAGGAGATTGTTTTCGAATCATCATGGCGTACTATTTTTACAAAACTATTTTTATGGCGTTCATTTGCACATTAAGAAAATCTCCGCCACAACTTTTTATTGTTGACATCTCTCACAGTACACACTGCTTCTGCCGCCGATCGTGGTGCGGCAAAGGGTGCTGCCGCAAACCGGGCATGGTTCTCCGCTGTGTCCGTAAATTCTAAGAAACGGTGTATTTCGATAATCTTTCCCTTTTGTCTCCAGATAATCTTCCGCAGAAATCGCATTTTTCTCAATAAAATATTTCAGGCGTTCCGGGATCGTAACAGCAAGGCATTTCCATTCTTTGCCTGTTAAGCTGTTTGCCGGGCGGGACGGAAGAATTTTCGCAGCAAATAAAATTTCATCCGAATAGATATTTCCAATTCCGGCGATGATGCTCTGATCGAGCAGGCAGGTCTTGATCGCTTTTTTTTTCGTGTGCCCAGATATGTCTTTAAATAGTCTGCGGAAAGTTTGGGATCAAATGGTTCGATTCCAAGCTTGGCAATTCCGCTGAACGTATCTTTTTCCTCCTTTTTCAGAAACCAGAAACGACCAAATCGCCGCATGTCAGAAAAGAGCAGTTTCTGTCCCTGATCAAAGTGAAAGATCAGGTGTGTGTACTTTTCTTCCGGGTAGTTTTTGGTGTGAACAGAAGGCCTCCGGTCATACGAAGATGCAGGATCACACGGTCACCGCTTTTCATACAGATGATCAGAAATTTTCCGCGGCGTTGTATATGTGAAACCATCTGTCCGGTCAGTCCGAGGCAAAAATCATCCACGGAAGGGTAAGCGACTGCATCTTTGTGATTTACAGTAACTTTTTCAATGGTGCGGTTTTGAAGCTGTGGCTCCAGAACACGGCGTATTGTTTCTACTTCTGGTAATTCCGGCATGTCAGATGTCCTCTCTATCTTCTGATTTTTTATTTAAATTATTATACTGCTTTTCCTTTGAACTTACCATTATAAAAATAAAGAGAATGACATCGACATACCAAATACGAATAACACACTCACTTGCAATATTGCCCAGCATTTGATTGTTCCGCAAATTGACAGGAATTTACTTAAGGTATAGAATGAAAATGATTCATGCAAAAGACATGAAAAATTTCAAAGGAGAGAAAAAGGTGGAAGAAAAACAGGAAAATCTCCTGCAAAATACCATGCAGGAAAAAGCAAAGTATTACGGAAACCGGATCTGGCGTGATATGTCAAGCCTTGGAAAATGGCTGATCCTTGCAGTTGTGACCGGCTGTATTGTCGGTGCTGCGAGCAGTTTGTTTTCCTATGTTCTGAAAAACCGTGACCAATGTCCGGGAAGAGCACTTATGGATCTTTTATCTGCTTCCGGTGTCCGGTCTGATCATCGTATTTTTGTATCAGAAATTCGGAAAAGATGACGGAGGTCCGAATCAGGTGTTTATGACGATCCGTTCCAAAGATGATGTACCGCTCAAATCGGCACCGCTTATTTTTATATCAACTGCCCTTACACATCTGACCGGCGGATCAGCCGGACGAGAAGGTGCAGTGATCCAGCTTGGCGGCAGTATCGGAAATCAGCTTGGACGTATGCTGCCACTGGATGAAGAAGACCGTCACGTTATGGTAATGTGCGGTATGAGTGCCGCTTTTGCAGCATTGTTTGGAACACCGATGGCTGCGGCTGTTTTTGCACTGGAGGTAGTCAGTGTTGGTGTTATGTATTATACCGCACTGGTTCCTTGTTATTGCATCTCTGATCGCGTCTGGATTTGCAGCATCCATGGGCATCAACCCGGAGGCCTTTCATGTGACGAGTATTCCGGCACTTACGATCGAAAGCGGAATCAAAATGGGTATCGTGGCACTTTGCTGTGCCGGACTCAGTATTTTGTTCTGCATGGCACTGAACGGGATTTCCGCTTTTTATGCGAAATATCTGAAAAACGTCTATGTCCGCGTTGTTGTTGCCAGCGTTGCAATTATCGTGATCACAAAGCTTCTCGGAACCACCGACTACATGGGGAGCCGGTACCGGACTGATCGCACAGGCGATTGAACACGGAAATGTCAGAACACTGGATTTCTTCTGGAAACTGGTACTTACCGTACTGACCATGCGTGCCGGATTCCGTGGCGGAGAAATCGTGCCGTCGTTCTGTATCGGAGCCACTTTTGGCTGTGTCCTTGGACATATCCTGGGACTTTCCCCATCCATCTGTGCGGCAAGCGGAATGGTAGCACTGTTCTGTGGCGTGACAAACTGCCCGCTGACATCGATTCTGATCGCATTTGAGATGTTTGGATTTAAGGGTGTTTCTTTTTATCTGATCGCAGTTTCTATCAGTTATGCAGCGTCAGGATATTATGGGCTGTATAAGGATCAGACGATTGTGTACTCCAAATATAAAGCAAAATATGTGAACCATCATACGAAGATGTAAGAGGTATAAAAAAGCTGGCACTTTAACGAAGCATTATTATTGTAAAGTACCAGCTTTTTATAAAAATAAGATTATTCTGTAAAAGTATAGCGAACAATATATCCCTTGGAATCGCCGGTTGTTATAATAACATCCCCGGAAGTATTTTTGGATACATCCATTACCGGGAAAATTCCATGCTCTTTGACATAAGCTTCCGGGCTTTCTGCCTCTGCTTCGATAATTTCGTTTTGAGCATGTTTGGTTCCGCCGCAAGGATTGATCGTTTCGATGATAATTTCATATTCTTTCATGTTGAATCCCCCATTTCTGTACTCTGAAAATTATAATGTTTCATTCTCCAGACAGTTCTGATACATAGAACGGAGCAAAAATTTTCCGGTTTCTGTTTTAAATATCTTATCGTACATATTTTTGATATTATGTCCGGAAAAATGGCTCTCGTCCGCATTGACCAGATAGTCTGCTTCAATGATGATCTGATAGTCGATGCCATCAATCTGATCGAGCGTATGATGATGACTTACGAGAAAAGAGATCCGATCTGTAAAATCCTGCGGCAGATTTGAATCTTTAAAAAATTCTGCAATCAAAGCAGCACTTTCCTTTTCCTGATTTTTGCCGTTCGTATTTCCATATTTTACCCGACAGAGCGGGCAGGCAATATCGTGAACCAGAGCTGTCATTTCAACCAGTTTCTGAGTGTCCGGATCGAGCTGTTCTCCGTCTGCAATCATCTTTGCATAAGCGTAAACTTTCATGAAGTGATTGATGTCATGAAGATTTCCGTGAGAATAGTCGATCATCTTTTTTTGCAGTTTCCAGTACCGTCACAGTGCTCACCTCCATATGAAAAGATGTTGTGGTCAAAAGGTCTTTTGAACCTGGCATCATAAAATTGTTATAGCACAAAAATCACAGATTCTCAATAAAGCAGATGAAACAAATCAAAAAATGAAACAACAAAATTTGACATTTGATTCTCAATTTGCTATAGTTATATCGGTCAGAAAACAGAATATAACATAAATGAGAGTGAACAGGAGTTCATGAAGGGGTACACCACCGCGGGTGTATTTCTTTGTGAACTCTTTTTTGTTGTAACGATGAGATAAGGCAGCATGATTAAGTGCCGACCGGAACGGAGTGTAGAATCGCGTGCCAAGTCTCATATGCGTTCGACCTGAACTTTAATGATTTACAGGAAAATGCTGGCATTCTGGCAATTTAGAAAACTTCGGCAATGTGCAAAATGAACAATTCCCAAGAAGGCACTTTTACGTGCCCTTCTGGGGAATTCGTTCATTTGCACATTTCAAAAATGTTCAAAAATATTCGAAGATATCTGAAAATGTTTTAGAAAATTCTTGAAAGGAGGCATCCTATGATCACAATAAACGGAAACCAGACAACTTTTTCCACAGACCTCACAGTTGCAGAATATCTGGAGCAGAATAACTACCAGACAAACCGAATTGTTGTGGAATTAAATGAAGAAATTCTTCCGAAATATCTTTATTCGGAAACGAGATTAAAAGACGGCGACAGTATGGAGATCGTTACCTTTGTTGGAGGGGGCTGAAAATGAACGAGAAACTGACAAAAGAAGAAATCATGGCGGCACTAAACGAACGCCATTCTCCGGAAAAACAGGCATTGCTGTCAGAGGGGCGTGTGGCGATTGCAGGACTTGGCGGGCTTGGTTCCAATGTAGCATATGCACTTGCAAGAATCGGTGTCGGCCATCTGCATCTGATTGATTTTGATGTCGTGGATATCACAAACCTGAACCGCCAGCAATATTTTATGGAGCATCTGGGAATGTACAAAACGGATGCCCTGAAATCGTTGCTTCTGAAGATTAATCCGTATCTGGATATCTATACAGACTGCGTGAAAGTCACAGAAGAAAATATTGTGGATCTGCTGGGGGACGAACCGATCATCTGCGAAGCATTCGATCGGCCGGAAGAAAAAGCGATGCTGGTCAATGGTGTGCTGGAACATTTTCCGGAAAAGAAACTGGTATCGGCAACCGGTATGGCAGGTTATGGCAGCAGCAACACGATCCGTACGAAACGTCTGATGAAAAACTTTTATCTGTGCGGAGACGGTGTGACAGAGCCGGAGTACGGAAATGGTCTGATGGCACCGCGTGTGGCAATCTGTGCGGCACACGAAGCAAATATGATAACACGTCTGATATTAGGCAAAGAAGAAATCTGACAATGTTAAAAGAAAAAGATGCCATACGAGGGCGTTAATGTTATGTAAAGAAAGGAAAAATCATGAACACAAAAGACGATAAATTTATTCTGGGAGGACACGAGTTTACTTCCCGTTTTATTTTAGGATCCGGAAAATTTTCGCTGGATCTTGTAAAAGCCTGTATTGAAAAAGCAGATGCCCAGATCATCACACTGGCTCTGCGCCGTGCAAATGAAGGTGGTCTGGCAAATATTCTGGACTATATCCCGGAGGGTGTCACACTGCTTCCGAATACGTCCGGTGCCAGAAATGCAAAGGAAGCGGTCCGCATCGCAAGACTGTCCAGAGAAATCGGATGCGGCGATTTCGTAAAGATCGAAGTGATCCATGATTCAAAATATCTGCTTCCGGATAATTATGAAACGATCAAAGCTACAGAAATTCTTGCAAAAGAAGGATTTGTAGTTATGCCGTACATGTATCCAGATCTGAATGCTGCAAGAGATCTTGCAAATGCCGGTGCAGCATGTATCATGCCGCTTGGCGCACCGATCGGATCAAATAAAGGGCTTAGCACAAAAGAATTTATCCAGATCTTGATTGACGAAATTGAGCTCCCGATCATTGTAGATGCCGGAATCGGACGTCCTTCTCAGGCGTGTGAGGCCATGGAGATGGGGGCATCTGCAGTTATGGCAAACACGGCAATCGCAACCGCAGGCGATGTTCAGGCGATGGCAGAGGCATTTAAAAAAGCAATCGAAGCGGGCCGAAGCGCGTACCTTTCCGGACTTGGAAGAACGATTGAGAGAGGAGCAAGTGCATCATCACCGCTGACAGGATTTCTGCAGGATTAGGAGGCAGCCACTATGGAAAACACGCATGTAAATGAAAGTATTTTAAGTGCTGAAATTCTGGAAGACCAGAAAAAAAACCGCATCGACCATATGAAATACCTGAAAGGCATGGAAGATATCGGTTCCGAAGTCCTGGATAAAGTAGTCAGCGAAATGGAAGCTTATGATTATGATAAATATAACGAAGCAGATGTAAGAAGAGCACTGGCACACAGTGAGCGTACTCCGGAGGATTTCAGGGCACTTTTATCACCGGCAGCTTTGCCGCTGCTGGAAGAAATCGCCCAGGCAGCCCAGGTGGAGACGAGAAAGCATTTCGGAAACAGCATCTATATGTTCACACCGATCTACATTGCAAACTACTGTGAGAACTACTGCATTTACTGTGGATTTAACTGCCACAATAAGATCAACCGTGCACAGTTAAATGCAGAAGAAATCGAAAAGAAATGGCAGCGATCGCAAAAACCGGTCTGCAGGAAATTCTGATCCTGACCGGCGAGAGCCGCAGCAAATCTACCGTGGAATATATCGGAGAAGCCTGCAAGATCGCACAGAAATATTTCAAGGTGATCGGCCTTGAGGTTTATCCGATGAATTCCGATGAATATGCATATCTTCATAAATGTGGCGCAGATTATGTGACGGTTTTTCAGGAGACTTATAATTCTGATAAATACGAAACTCTGCATCTGGCGGGTCACAAACGCATTTATCCGTACCGTGTCAATGCTCAGGAGCGTGCATTGATGGGCGGCATGCGAGGCGTTGGATTCGGAGCACTGTTAGGTCTGGATGATTTCCGTAAAGATGCATTTGCAACCGGTTATCATGCATGGCTTTTACAGAGAAAATATCCGCATGCAGAAATTGCATTTTCCTGTCCGCGTCTGCGCCCGATCATCAATAACGACCGCATCAATCCTATGGATGTCCATGAACGGCAGCTTCTGCAGGTAGTCTGTGCCTATCGTCTGTTTATGCCGTTTGCGAGCATCACCGTATCGACAAGAGAATGTGCGAGAGTCCGTGACAATCTGGTCGGAATCGCAGCAACCAAGATTTCAGCGGGCGTCAGTACCGGAATCGGCAGCCACGTGGAAGATATCGAGGACAAAGGGGACGACCAGTTCGAAATTTCCGACGGCAGATCGGTCGAAGAAGTTTACGATGCATTATTAGCACATGATCTTCAGCCGGTGATGTCGGATTATATCTATGTATAGGGAATATGGTCAGGTTGTGGCAGTTACAAACCGCAGCCTGACAGAGCGTCCTTTTCTGGAACAGATCCGCAGAGTCTGTGAAATGCATCCGGATGCGTTGATCCTGCGGGAAAAAAAGATCTCTCAGAAAAAGAATATGAAGAACTGGCGAAGGAAGTGATGGCAATCTGTGCAGAATATAAGGTTCCATGTATTTTGCATACATTCTGGAGAGTCGCAGAAAAACTGAAATGTGATACCGTACATCTGCCGCTTCCGATTCTGCGTCAGTTTGTTCTGGAAAAACAAAATCAGAAAAATCAAAAATACCGGGAGTCTCAGAATTTGAGTATACCGGAGAGCCAGAGAGAGATTATCCAGAAAATCGGCACATCTGTCCATTCCACGGAGCAGGCACAGGAAGCACAGGAACTTGGTGCGTCCTACGTGACGGCAGGGCATATTTATGCGACGGACTGCAAAAAGGACTGCAGCCACGGGGACTTGATTTTTTACGTCAGGTCTGTGCTGCAGTCGATCTTCCGGTGTATGCCATCGGTGGGATTAAATTTGATGAGACTCAGTGGATGAGCCTGAAAGAGTGTGGTGCAGCCGGAGGCTGCATTATGTCAGGGATGATGAAAGCATAATAATCTGCAATTTTTCATTGCAGGTTGAAGCATTTGCTGTATTCTTCATCGCTGACCGGAAGATGCAAGGTGTCATTTTTTTGTGTACGGCAGAAACTTATATAAGACCAAGATTATCACAAACGTCAGTATTTCAGATGCAAGAAAAGATATCCACACGCCGTCGATGCCGAACCACCTGGAAAGAAGGATCGCACAGATGGTGATCGCAACGGCTCCTCGCATAACAGATCCGACGATTGCCGGCAGGCTGTCATCAACCGCTGAAAAATAAGACACCAGCAAAATGTTGATCCCGGCGAGCAGAAATCCGAGAAAATACAGTCTCATTCCACTCTGAGCATACGTGATAAGCTGAAGATTCTGTTCACTGTTAAAAATGGCGATCAGCGTATCAGTCATGCCCCATGCACAGATCACGACCAGTGCCTCTACAATCAGGCAGGTCAGGATGCCGTAGCGTAGATTTTATGGACATCTTTGCTGTTTCCGGCACCGTAACTTTCACTGAAAAGCGGTTGTGTTCCCTGGGCGAGCCCATTAAAAACAGATACCGCAACGATTGAATAATTAGCTACCACACCGTAGGCTGCCTCGCCGATATTTCCGGCAAGGTTTAACAGCAGCATATTGAAAACAGTTGTGATCACGGCTGAAGAAATTTCTCCGACAAACGCAGAAATACCAAGCTGGCAGCAGGAGATCAGATGCCGGAAAGACGGAACAGAAAGATGCATTGCTACCTGGCTTTTTTTTACCGAAAAGGTGTGTGCTGCATACACTCATGGTAACTACCGGAGAGAGGGCAGTGGCAAGAGCGGCACCTGCCAGCCCCATATTCATCGGAAACATGAAAATATAGTCGAACACAATGTTAAACAGGCTTCCGATAATCGATGCCAGCATGGCCCTTGACGGTGCGTCATCGTTTCTGGTAAATGCCGTGAACGTATGGTTTGACATAAAAAACGGCGACCCGAGCAGAACGATTCGAAGATAAACCGTTCCAAGTTTCACAAGACTTGCATCTGCACCGAGTATTTTCAGGATATTTGCCGGAAATAAAATTCCACACAGTACAAACGGAATGCTGAACAGAATACTCCACATCAGAGACTGTCCGAAATAGCAGTCCGCATTTTTACCTTTTGATTTTATGATGCAGTATCTTGTCGCAGAACCGATTCCGATCATTGCCCCGATTGCATACAGCACGCCGTAAACCGGCAGGATCAGATTCAGAACCGTCAGACCATTCGCACCGGAATGCAGCGAAATAAAAAAGTATCTGCCAGAATATAGATCGATATACCGATCATTCCGGCCATACTCTGAGTCACATATTTAAAAAATTTTCTGAACATAATTTTAGATTCCTTTTCATAGTTTTGTATATGATTGATTTCTATACTGCACTAAGGATCTAAAATAGGAATATATCTTCTGTTATGAAGAAACATCATGCTATTGCCTTTCTTTTTTAGAATATTCTAACGGTTCAGTTCTGCAAAGTCAATCTATTGTGTAAGGCTTTTGGCAAAGTAAAGCCAGAGGATAGCAAAGCCATTTTAGAAAATAGACCTTTATAAAAGAGATAATATTTGATAAAATAGAACTACAGTAATTTCCCGGCACAAATCAAAGTATTTGTTGCCGGATATAAGAACAGTTACGAATCATTTACTGTTTCAATTTCAACATACAGGAGGATAAGAAAATGGCAATTCATTCAATTGATGCAGAAGATGATCAGTTTGCATACCGCTACGACACACAGTTGCTGATCGAAAGAAGAGACGAAGATCTGGATTAAGACGAGATTTCAGATTACATCACCGAACATTTCGAAGGAAACAGCCTGATCGCAGCAGGGGATGAGGATCTGATAAGATCCACTTCCATACCAACGAACCCTGGAAAATCCTGGAGTATTGCAATTCAGTTGGCGAAATCTTTGACATTGTCGTAGAAGATATGATCCGCCAGGCAAACGGTCAGCAGGGCTGAAAAAGATATTTATGAGAGCGTTTATTCATCTCTTAAAAATGGTGGATAGACGCTCTTTTTTTGGTTGGTGATATTGTTGAATGTTTCTGTTCATGTTAAAATGAAAAAAAAGTGTTTTCTCAAAATTAAAATGAAAGCTACGAAAGTTATACTTTGAAAATAAACATTCAACATGGAGGAAGTTGTGATGGCTGAAAAAACAAACGCCAACATTGGATTCGAAAAACAACTGTGGGATGCAGCCTGCGTTTTGTGGGGACATATTCCAGCAGCAGAATACAGAAAAGTGATTATAGGATTGATTTTCCTTCGCTATATTTCTGCCGCCTTTGATAAGCGTTATCAAGAGCTTGTTGAAGAAGGGGAAGGATTTGAGGATGACCGTGATGCTTATGAAATGGATAATGTGTTTTTCGTTCCGGAGGAAGCTCGCTGGAGCAACATTGCATCCAAGGCACACACACCGGAAATTGGCACTATCATTGATAATGCGATGAGAGCTATAGAAGCAGAAAATAAAAAATTGAAAAATGTGCTTCCGAAAAATTACGCAAGTCCAGATTTGGACAAAAGAATTTTGGGTGATGTAGTTGATATTTTTACAAATAATATTGATATGAGTGATACGGAGGCGAGCGAAGATCTTCTTCTTGGGCGTACATATGAATATTGTATTGCTCAGTTCGCTGAAAAAGAAGGCGTTGGTGGCGGAGAGTTCTATACACCGTCCAGTGTAGTAAAAACGTTGGTGTCTATTCTGCGACCATTTGACAACTGCCGAGTGTATGATTGCTGTTGTGGTTCTGGTGGCATGTTTGTCCAGAGTGAAAAATTTATTGAAGCACATAGTCATAAACGAGGTGCCATTTCTGTTTATGGTCAGGAAGCAAATCCAGATACTTGGAAAATGGCGAAGATGAATATGGCAATTCGTGGAATTGACGCTGATCTTGGTCCATACAATGCGGATACCTTTACAAATGATTTGCATCCGACATTAAAGGCAGATTTTATTTTAGCGAATCCGCCATTCAACTATCATCCATGGGGAAGAGAAAAACTGACAGAGGATAAACGTTGGAAATATGGACTTCCACCTGCGGACAATGCCAACTATGCATGGATTCAACACATGATTCATCACCTTGCGCCTAACGGCAAAATTGGTCTTGTTCTGGCTAACGGTGCACTTTCTACGCAGACCAGTGGTGAAGGAGAAATACGTAAAAAATTATAGAGGACGATCTGATTGAGGGAATTATTGCGATGCCGACTCAACTTTTTACAGCGTAACAATTCCGGTTACATTGTGGTTTATTACAAAAGGTAAAAACAAAAGGGAAAAACACTCTTTATTGATGCCCGGAAGATGGGGCACATGGTTGATCGTAAGCATCGTGACTTTACAGATGAGGACATTCAAAAACTTGCAGATACTTTTGAAACGTTTCAGAAAGGTACACTGGAAGATGTACCTGGATTCTGTAAAGTAGCGGATATTCAGGACATTGAAAAACAGGATTATATCTTAACTCCAGGACTATACGTCGGTATTGAAGAGCAGGAAGATGATGGGGAGCCGTTTGAAGAA